>ERZ773031.350-NODE-350-length-25644-cov-8.850404_pt1 | contig 25644 bp, 26 predicted proteins | sample MGYA00511666_ERZ773031 | MGnify/ENA primary metagenome ERZ773031 (study PRJEB29015, sample SAMEA2738135) | human oral metagenome | biome: human oral; feature: human-associated habitat; material: saliva | place: China | collected 2250 ...
TCTTCTACACTTCCGAACTCTCTATTGCGAGTTTGCTCTTTGGTTTGGGCTTTCTTGCAGTGATGTTTATAGGAAACAGACTCGGTATCAAGAGCCTATTCTTCTATGCCGCACTCGGTATCGGTGGTGTATGGGTAACCTTCTTGCTGTCAGGAATCCACGCAACGATTGCTGCCGTACTTGCTGCCTTTATGATTCCAGCCGATGCGAAGATTAACGAGTCGGTCTATCTCAAGCGTATGAAGAAACTGACAAGACGTTTCGAGAAAGAGGAACCTAACGAGGTGAGAACCTTGGAGGAGGGACAGGTGGACGTGCTGACACATATACAGCACGACACTACTATTGCAATTCCATTGCTACAACAGCTTGAACATAAGATGTCACCTATCGTTACCTTCTTGATCATGCCTATCTTTGCAATTGCCAATGCTGGTATCAGCTTCACGGATTTAAGTCTATCTGACATCTTCTCTACCCACGTAGCACTCGGAGTGACATTGGGTCTGCTCTTAGGAAAACCGATTGGTATTATCGGAGCAACTTTCTTAATGGTAAAAATGCGTTGGGCAACCCTTCCAAGTGCCATCACTCGTCGCACACTGCTGGGCTTAGGTATGCTTGCCTCTATCGGCTTCACCATGTCAATGTTCATCTCTACCCTCGCCTTCACCGACGAACTATTGATGACACAAGCAAAATTGGGTATCTTCCTCGCCTCCATCTTAGGCGGAATAGGTGGGTATGTGCTGCTGAATAAGAAAAGTAAGTAAAAACAAGCAAACAAAAAACAAGAAAACAAGAAAACAAGAAAACAACTGGCCCCTCCCCCTTGCCCCTCCCCCGTAGGGAGGGGAGTGATTACCGAGATACCCCAAGGATTCTCCAAACTCGTAACCGCTGATTTAAGAGAAAGAGAGGCGTAAACAGTGAGCTATCCTTTTATAAGAATATAAAAACAGAGTAACAAGCTAATTTGTTGCTCTGTTTTTTTTGGACTTTATAACGAGCAACTCGTTAACCCGTTCAACTCGTCAACTCCCAAGAGAGACAAAATAACATGAGAACAAATTTAGCTTTATAACAAGCAACTCGTCAACTCGTCTAACTTGTCAACTCGTCAACTTCCAAGAGAGACAAAGTAACATGAGAACAAATTTAGCTTTATCACAAGCAACTTGTTAACTCATCTAACTTGTCAACTCGTCAACTTCGTAACACAAAAACAAATTTACTCTTTATCTTTGAACTTTCTACGACTACGAATTTCTCGAATCCTTTTATCCTTTGAACATTGAACTTTGAGCTTTGAACCTTATGATTTGTGTTTTAACCCTTGAGCTTTGAACTGTCACTACATCGGTAATCATAATTATGACGTACTGATGAGAACTTCGTTCGAATAATTTTGAATTATGAATTAATAGAGGATTGTGAATAAAAATAGTAATCATAATTATGAATTCTGAATTGTGAATTATGAATTATAGCAGTAATCATAATTATGAATTCTGAATTGTGAATTATGAACTATGAATTATAAAAGAATATATATTTATATAATTCTGCGACAAAAAAGTGTAAAGTTTAATTATTTCAGCAATCTACCTATTTGTCGCAGATATGCGAACAACGTAAACCAAAGAAAGTTACTAATTTGTCGCACTGTCTTACAATCTCTTGATTTACATAAGTTTACAAAGTCGTAAATTCAAACGATATTAAGCAGGAAACAAATTAGTAACGAGAATAACAAAAGGAAAAGAACACAAATACTCAATATTTGTAAAGAAAAGAGAAAGATAAAGCAACAAACCTCCTTATCTGTCTCTCCTCTCTTCCCTATCCGTCGGATAATCAGGAAAAAGACTCCCTTTTTGTCGCACAGAACCTACTTCGCTGTCGGGAACAACCTCCCCTGAAGTCATGCGGAACTTACTTATCCGTCGTCTATATACAGCGTAAGCATCTGTGCTTCAAGAAAATAAACCCTCTTAAATAAGTCTAAACAAATGACTAATAACGATTGTCTAAGTGCAAGACGAAGGTTTGTTGAGGAGTTTTACATACAAGAACTGACGCCCAATGTGGTTGCCAATGCTGTAAGTACGGTAACAAGAATATGCAAGATATTCTTCCAAATAGGTTTATTCATAAGATTTAAATTGATTAAGTCCCACCGGTCAATAAACCACAATATCAATGATTATGAATATTATTGATTTCAAACCAATGTGGATTAAGGGTGAATATTAAATGGAGAGCAGGGGCTGCAGCATTGGCACTCCCCCACTCTTACAGCTTAAGACACTCGACTATGCGTGACCCTCAGTAGACGATGTAGAGTCTGGCTCTGGACCTGCAGAAGGCTTATTCTCCTTCTTCTTACCCTTGTTCTTAGCCTTATCGGCAGCCTTTGGCGCATCATACTGAACAGCCTCCTGAATACGCAAACCGCTGATAAGATTCTTCACACGACGGCGCATAGCATCAACGGTCACCGCTGGCGCAAAGAGCACATGCGCACCATAGATATCTCGCTGAGCGTTAAAGTCTTTCGCCTTCTCAACACCCAAAGAGTGAATACCTACGCGGAAAGTTCCCAATCCGTCGAGCTTCACACGATTACCATCCTTGAGCACCTGATTCATCTCGAATACCAACGCACTGATTACCGCCAAAATATCTGGCTCCGTAACAGTACAACGCTCACTGATACGCTGTGCAAGCTCCTTAACACTAACAAGGTCGGGAGACACCGCACGGGCATACCAATAACCCTTGCGCTTGCTGTTCTTACGATTGTCCTGATACATACGAAATTTGATTGACATAACATGAAAATTTAAAAAGTGAAACAAAGAAATTATTGAAATAAAAAAACTAATTCTCATTAACTGCGAACGTCCAAAAATACCCTTCGAATACCCCTCCATCGTTCGCCCGTCAGTCCCCCTCCCCACACAAAGAAAAAAGGGGAGAGACAACTAACAAAAACACAGACTGCGACAAAAAAGTGTAAAATTATGTAAACGAGTAAATAAGTGAACACGTAAACAAATAAAAAGATAAACAAAGAAATAACTAAAAACACAATAACCTAAAAACGTATAAAAATATAAAGGTAAAAGTTGGAAAACACAAAAACGTAAAAACATACTTCATCATAAACATAAGCAACTAAAAACATGAAAAGATATTCACATAAATAATTAAAATATTTACAGTCAGCAACATAAAGCGCATTTTTCAATCTTTCGGCGACAAAAAAGTGAAAAACATCATCCCACCTCTACCCTATTTCGCCCCAAGAATCTGGTGTCTATTCCTCCCATCACGCCTATAACTGATGTGAATCCATCGCTTTTTACCGACTCCTGCGGCTCAAGAATCATCTGGTCGAAGTCAGTTTGAGCAAGAATAGCCGCATATTTTCGACACATTTCCAGTCCTGTGACATGAATATCGGCCGCCTCACCCCGCAAATGTTGCGAATGTTCAGCCCCATGAACAGCCTTATTCAGCGCCTCACAGCGATAACCACCAACGACTATCACACGTCCCACACGCCTTCTAAGCGGTTCTAAGACACATTTACAAAGCCCCCGAAGGTTTTCCATCACCTCCTCTCTCGAAGCTTCTCCAGATGCAGGAACCTGCTTTGGCACATTCTTAATACACATGCTCACCGCCTTTCCCGAACGCAGCATCTCGCCCACCGTAAAATGTGGAGAGAGTCGCTCCTCAAAATCTATCTCAGTAGAATTAATATCCCTAATCATACACATTAATTATTATAGATTGTTTTCTTTACTAAAACTCAGTTCGTCACCCCTTCATTCCTGATGACGATGCAAAGGTACAACACCTAAAACCCGATTCCAAGGAAGATATATGTAGTAATGTGAGTAGACAAAGTCAACTTAATTCAGAATTCATAATTCAAAATTATTCGAACAAAGTTCTCATCAGTACGTCATAATTATGATTACTACTGTTAGCTGTGATTTATTGCTGCAAGCAACTTGTAGACTCGTCAACTTGTAAACTCGTCAACTACCACTCATGATTTATTGCTACAAGCAACTTGTTTACTCGTAAAACCTGTCAACTCGTCAACTACAAATTATGATTACCGATGTCAACTACCAATAAAGCACTACGAATGTCCCTAATTGCACGAATCCTTATTGTTAAATAATTCGTGTCATTCGAGAAATTCGTAGTTCATATCATAAAGTTCAAACTTCAATGCTCAAAGTTCAAAGGTAATAGTCCAAAGCTAATACATGCTCTTTTGCCTTCGAGAAGATGCCTAACTGACTTGTAAAAGATGCCCTTCTGAGGTCTTGTTAACGCCCTTTTGAAGCCTTACTAACGCCCTTTTGAAGTCCAATTAAGCACCTTTTAAAATCATCCTTTACAACAACTTGATAATAACCAATTTACGCAGGCACTAAAACAACTCGCTTTTAAACACTTTTCCTGCACTTTTCTTTGAAAATTATGTCTATATCCTTCTTTGCCTTTTAGATTAAATCTCACACAGAGCTACGGAGTTTACAGAGGTTTTATTTAAAGACACGTAGCACCTACGGTTTACAATAAAAAGAAAAGAGACTGTTATCTTTATCTGAAATTCAGAAAACCTTAGAGATGTAATAGATATCATCTCTAAAGTTCTAATTTCATTTACCAATTCACTACCCTATCAACGATTTTCTGCTGTTCGCTGGCAGTACGTCGCAGGTAGATACGTGTTGTCTCTATACTTTCATGCCCCATAAGGTCGGCTAACAAAGCAAGATCATTGAAGCGGTCGAGGAAATTCTTAGCAAAGCGATGGCGGAAAGAGTGAGGATAGACCACATCACGATTCAGTCCATATTTCTCTGCAAAATGCTTCAGTTGCTGGGCTATCCCTCGTGTCGTAATCCGTTGCCCGAAACGATTGAGGAAGATATAACCCGATGATAGTTCTTTCTCTTTAATCCATTTAGTCGCTTCTATTCGTAAAATCTTAGGGATATACAGCCGTCGAATCTTTCCTCCTTTAGAATAAATGTCAAAGTAGCCAATATTAACATGTTCAACTTTGATTTGAATAAGTTCGCTGACACGTGCACCTGTAGCTGTTAGGAAACGAACAACAAAATACCACATAAGATTCTCTTCTTGCTTAAGCGTCTGTTTAAGAAAGATGTAATCCGCTTGACTAATTACATTTTCCAAAAAGGTGTGTTGTTGAACTTTAACTGATTTTAGTCGAAGCTTAGACTTACCAGTATGTTCCAAAAACTTATTCAGGGCTTGAATACGAAGGTTTACTGTCTTAGGCCTAAACTGCTCAATAATATTAGCTTTATACAAAAGCAAATTTCGCTTATTCAGCGTTTTGTGCTTTGAGAAGTAGTCATTGACAGCATAAACGTATGCTGAAATGGTATTCTCCGCCATGTTGCTCTCTCTGAGAGCTGTCTTAAATGATTCTACCATAATTGTAAATTTTAAATTCTGAGAATATTCTCTTATATTATGGTAAAACAACTTTTCCTAATTCCTATTATGAGAAGTTTGCCGATGGTAAGGTGGTCTGCATAGATGAAGAAATCCCGTTTGAGATTCCTTTAACGTGGGTATGGGTAAGGCTTAACTTTGTTTCTATAATTGCACGCGGAAGTTCCCCTCGCCCAATCAAAGAATATCTAACAGATTCTTTAGATGGTATAAATTGGATTAAGATTGGCGATACAGAGAAGGATGGGATGTATATCAATTCTACAAAAGAGAAAATTACAGTTGAGGGACTCTCAAAAAGCCGTTTAGTACATAAAGGTGACTTCCTTCTAACCAATTCTATGAGTTTTGGTAGACCATACATTACAAATGTGGACGGTTGCATTCATGATGGTTGGTTGGTGATATCTCCAATTGGAACATCTTTTAAACAAAAGTTTTTGTATTACCTCCTTTCTTCTGGCTATGCTTTTTCTCAGTTTGCAGGGAAGGTTAGCGGAGCGGTCGTAAAAAACCTTAATAGTGACAAGGTTGCTGGGGCAATGTTCCCTTTACCACCATATAATGAACAACAAAGGATTCTCGATAAACTTGATGTACTTGTACCGAAAATAAATACTTATGGAATAATGTCTGATGCTATATATGACATGAACACATCTTTAAGGTCTAAACTCCGCAAGTCTATACTTCAAGAAGCCATACAAGGTAAACTTGTTTCACAAGACCCTAATGATGAGCTTGCATCTGTTCTTCTTCAACGAATCAAGGAAGAGAAAAAAAGACTTGTCAAGGAGGGAAAGTTGAAGAAAAAAGATGTTACTGATAGCACTATCTTCCGTGATGATGATAACAAGTATTATGAGCAGGAAGATGGAATAGCGGTCCCGATTGAATCGGATTACGACTTTCCAAGCACATGGGAAGTGGTTGGGCTTTCGCATATTTGTAGACTCATTGATGGCGAGAAGAAAGAAGGTCAATACATTTGTCTTGATGCTAAGTATTTGCGTGGTAAATCTACTGGTACTTATTTGGACAAAGGGAAGTTCGTTGCCAAGGGAAATAGTATCATTCTTGTAGACGGAGAAAACTCAGGTGAGGTTTTTACTGTTCCTCATGACGGCTATATGGGTAGCACTTTTAAGCAATTATGGGTAAGTTGCAATATGTATCTACCTTATGTGCTATACTTCATTCAGTTCTATAAAGATTTGCTACGTAACTCTAAGAAAGGTGCTGCCATACCTCATTTGAATAAAGAAATCTTCTATTCTTTGATGGTAGGAGTCCCACCATATCAAGAGCAGGAACGCATAGCAAATCGTATAGAAGAAATCATTAACAAGATAAAGGATGCTTAGTCCTTTATCTTGTTTAATATTGTTTTTAACTTTTCTACAATGCGCATTTGTTCCGCAATCGGTGGTATGGGAATTAGATAAGAGATTAGTTTTTCCCTTGATATATTTGGCTGAGCCCCGCCTTCTCCTATTTTGATAAAGTATTGCTGACTTGCCATTAAGAAATAGAATAGATACCAATTGAACACTCCAATAGGTGTACATGCACAACAAGCCTGATTGGTAGTCATTTCTTTTCCTACAATGGCGACTTTACCTATTGTCGCACCGTACATCGCAATCAAAATATCTCCGACCTTATTCATTCGTAAAGAACATTCCTCTAAGGCTTTTTGTGTTATTTTTATTTCAGTATCATATACAACTGAATTATTCAGTTCTCCTGTTCTAAGCCAAAGTATATTCCCTCCGTAATAATTTGGATTGCCTTTGGATGGAGTAGAACCTGCACCCCATATACCAATAGCTCCCATTCTGCACCATACCCAGCTATCTGGAATCTTAAATGGAATATTTTCTGTTATATCAACGACCTCTTTGCCAATCTGCTCATAATACTTGTTATCATCACCTTTATAGATGACAGAATCAACAACGTCTTTCTTCTTCAACTTCCCCTCCTTGGCAAGTCTTAGCTTCTCCTCTCTAATCTGTTGAAGAAGAACAGATGCGGGCTCATCATTAGAGTCTTGTGGAACAAGTTTACCTTGGATAGCCTCTTGGAGAATGGATTTCTTTATTAGAGGGAATAACGTTGAGTTCAGATGCTCTAAATTACTCTGAAGTTTCTGATACCGAGTAACAATTGGTAACATTGACTCTATTTTTTTTACGATTCTCTTTTGTTCTTCTACTGGTGGAATAGGGACAAGGTAATCAGATATAGTCGTCGTCCTAAGTTCAATTTGATTAGTACTACCTGTACATCTTTCTTCTATCCCTATTTGAATATATGGAGAAAGTAAATACAGGTATATGTATCTGTGGGAGACAAGTTTAGTAGAACGTACAACGGTTACATGAGAGTCAGCTACAAACTTATCAAACTTATCAAACACAGAATCATCTATATAACCAGTTCTACCAACTGTTCCACCACCTGTAGAATTGATTATTATATCACCTTTTTGAAGAAATTGCTCTTCCTTGTATTTTAAAATATAATCTGTATCAGAAAAAAGACATCTATCAATATACAGTTGGTCCCAATGATTGCATTTTTGTGCTATAATAGGTAAAATCTTCTGATTACCATATTTAGGTGTTTTTCCTCGATGAAGATAGTTACAGATATCTCCCAAACGCACAAAACACCAACTTTCAGGTATCTCAAATGGTATTTCTTCATCTATGCAGACCACCTTACCATCGGCAAACTTCTCATAATAGGAATTGTCCTCACCTCGGTAAATGATAGATTCTTTCTTATCTTTCTTAATTTTCCCCTCCTTAATAAGTCTTGCCTTTTCTGCACGAATCTTTTCAAGCAGTACGGATGCTGGTTCATCATTAGGGTCTTGCGGTACAAGTTTTCCCTGTATCGCCCACTGAAGTATGCTATTTTTTAATTGTTTACCGTTCATCGTATTCCTATTAATTTAGAAGTCTTCGTCTTTCTTTTTCTCCTTCAGATAAAATTGATATAGCTTTTTCCCAATTTTATCTTTTTGGAATGTACGTTCATGATTCATAGGTGTCATAGACAAACGAATTTTGGCAACACCTTTATTCAATATTTCAAGTTGTTGTGGAGTAATTCTAAATTGTGCTGTTGAACTAATTTCTGTTACAGGAATTACCATATTACCACTAATAAGACCTGCCGATTGACTCCTATTTCCGATTACTATTCCTTTCAGTTCAAGATATTCGCCTGTAAATGTCTTAATCTTCATCGTAGGGTCATTAAGAAAAGTCATTCTGTCTGAGCTAACTGTCGCAACTATGGAGTACATTGTGTCCTGCTTCACCACACTATACTTCATATTGCAACCTTCGACTGCAAGCGCCTTATATGTATATCCGACAGTCTGTGCATTGGCCATAAGTCCCCAACACAAACAAATCATGAGCAGAATCTTCTTAATAATCTTCATTGTCATTCTTTTTTCTGTAATCTTCACCATTTATACCTAACTCTCCATTACTCATCGCATTAGCAATGTCAATTTTCAGTTCTTCATCATAATCGTTTCCTGACATGAATGCTGTCATTATTCTCAAGAGAAGGTCTTGATCAATATGCGAAGCGGCTACATGATAAACTATAGCTTCCAACTGGCGCATGAATTTGCAAGCCTCCCATGGATAACCATTTTTATGAAGGAAATATGCTCCTAAAGTTAAGGCTATGCGTTTGTTCCCATCATTGAAATAATGACCTGAGCAGAACTTGAAGACCAGATAAGAGAGTTTTTCAGCAAAGGTCGAATAGTACATGTCATTCTGCATAAAGTCCAATGTGGCAAGTATGCCACCCTCATCTCGAACCCCTGTAAATCCCCCATCGCTGGCATCTATCATCTTACGATAGACCACCAATGATTCTTCATAACTGATATATTGTATCTCGTTATTCATCCTCTGCCTGTTTTAAGCGCTTGAGCACATCCTTATTGTTTTCCAATATACGGTCGAAATCTACCGACTGGTCACCAATAAATCGTTCAAATTCTTCAGGAGTCACAGCTCTTAGATATTCGCCAATATTGCCATGATAGGCATCACGGAAACTGAAATCGCGCGAAGTCATTTTGGTTCTGGCGTCATTGAGATAAGGCTTCTGCATCGGATGTTCTGCCAGTTCTCCAACTATCCGTTCAACTTCCTCAATGGTAAGTTTCGCTTTACCGTTCTGTTTGCATTGTTCTTGTATCGCTGCGCCAACGCCATTCTCAAAAGACGAAATTACCAATAGAACCTCTGCATACAACGTATGTCGCACGTTATCTTTACTGTCAAGACGTAGTATTTCTCGGTATTCTTTCGCATTCTCCTTGAAAACTGCTTTGTAGATAAGATCTGTCACTTGGGCGTACTTGTATGTTTGGTGTCCTTGTACATATTGGCTGATTACCGATGTGAGATTCTTTCGATAATTTTCTTCTGTTATAGCAGCTGGAATATAATTAATATCCCTTCTGTTGATATACTTTGTCCCTCCACCTGTTTTTTCATGTATTGTAGCAATAACCAAATCGAGAATCATGCTACGCAATGTCTTTGCCCTTTCACTTTCCGTGAGTAACATTCCTATATTAAGGAAAGCTCTGAAATTAAAGAGACCAAGCTGGGTTGTTTTGCTCCCGACATTTATGACGGGAGCAAATTGTAACTTCAACGCTTTCAAGTGTTTACCCTTACATAAAACATACCCATTGGCTGATAATTCATCCGAATGTTTTTCCAGATAACGCTCTATAGTCCTTTCTTCTACTTCATAGAAATCGGCAACCATTTTCTTTGTAAAACGATATTCTCCTTCAAAGAGCATGCCTGGAAAATCATCAAGTTGCTCCTGTATTTTATTGATAGCAAAACGGTTATTGAGTACGTTTTGGCGTTCAATATTTGAAACTGTCAAGTCTTTCATTGTCCGTCAAATTAAAGTTGCTTATCTATATTGATTTCTATTCCCAAAATCTTCTGTATTTCCGCCAGCGTCTTATCTATCTCATCGTCAAGTGCCTTACGCTTCTTGAAATAGTTGGCAAGGAGTTCGGCAGGAGGGAGTATCTCTTCTTCATCCTTAGGGAACTTGCATTGGTCGAAGTTGAAATCCATTTCAGCCAATTCTTTGGCAGTAAAGCAGCGAGCTTTCTCTCCCAATTCATCCGAAGCTATTTCCTTACGATCATTCCACCAATCACAGATAGGTTGACAATGCTCCAATCTCATTGACTTTGTCTTGGAGAAATGCTTATACCCTTCTGGCATATCAAGACGAAAGAACCATGTTTTATCGGTAGAGAAGCCTTCTTCAGCTCCCTCAGCACGTTCATTATTGAAGAACAGGATATTTGTTGCGATACTGGTATAAGGTGCAAAGATGCTACCTGGCAAACGAATAATAGTGTGGAGATTAAAATCTCGAAGCATCTTTTGCTTGATGGCCAATTTTGCTCCATCCGTACCAAAGAGGAAACCATCAGGAACAATGACAGCTGCACGTCCATTAGCTTTCAGTCTATACATGATAAGTACCATGAATAGGTCTGCCGTCTCACTTGAACGAAATTCCATCGGGAAATTACTTTTAGAGGCAGCATCAGTACTTCCACCGTATGGCGGATTCATAGCTATCACGTTTACCTTGTCTTCTTCTTTGAAATCGGACATCTTGGTTCCCAGCGAATCACAATGGCGGATATTCGGCGATTCTACGTCGTGCAAAAGAAGATTAGTAATAGAGAGAAGGTAAGGTAGAGGTTTCCACTCCTGTCCAATAACAGCCTTTTGAAAGAGTCTCCCATCATCGGTAGTTTTTACTTGTTTCTGTAAGTAATTCAAAGCAGAAGTAAGGAATCCTCCAGTTCCCGATGTGAAATCGCCTACGGTTTCACCAAGTACAGGAGAAAGCTGCTGAATGATAAAATCAGTCAATGCACGAGGAGTATAGAACTCTCCAGCATTACCTGCCGATTGGAGGTCTTTAAGTATACCTTCATAGATGTCACCAAACATGTGTCGATCGGTTGCATCATCAAACTCTATCTCGTTGATGACATTGATAACCTGACGCAGCAGGATGCCATTCTTCATATATTGGTTCAAATCCTCAAACACCTCTTTTACAATAGCTTTGCTACGAGGAGTTTCACGTGTCACCTCAATCCCTTTTAAGGTAGGGAATAGTTTATCGTTGATAAAAGAAAGCAAAGCATCACCTGTCATTGCATCACCATCTTTCTCATCTATCGCCCAATTTCTCCAACGCAACTCTTCAGGAATTATGGATTCAAAGGTTGTGCGTTCCTTGCTGGCCTTATATTCCCATGTTTCCTCTTGAGTGTCATACACCTTTAGGAAAAACATCCATGTCATCTGCTCAATACGCTGTGCATCACCATTAATACCCGCATCTTGGCGCATGATATTTTGCAGACGCTTTACTATATTATTTACTGCCATTTTTATGCTGTCTTATATATTTCGTTTTCAAGCTCTTTCAATGCCTGTTCATATTTATCTATCCCACCAAATAGTTTCACTATCTTTTGTGGTTTACCTATCTTATTAAATGGATCAGTATCAAGAATATCGGAGTCTTCAAGATTCAAAATACCATAATCTGCATATTTATCGAGAAGAGCTTCTAACACCTCTCGCGCCTTACCTTCATATTTGGCAAAGTAATTCCGCTTCTTGACATTATTTGCCCTTTCACGTCTTGCCATAGGTGGTTGGTCGTATGCCACATGACATATCACATCGAAGATGTCTGCATGCGCCAATGCTGGATTCTTTTCTCTAACAGCATCAACAAGAACACTATAGTCTTTCAGTTCATCAACGATTACTTTCTTCCGCTCTGCTTCGGTCCAATTCTTTACAAAATCATTTAAGGTAGCATAACGCTTTCGAATCTGCTTACGCGTATAGTCTGTTACACTTTCTGTACGCATAGTTCTACCATCTTCACCAAGAACACTCACAATTTCCGTAGTGATAGCAATTTGCTCTCCCTCAACAAGATACTTAACATGTTGGGGTTCAGAGATAATAGTTGGTGATTTGTCAGGTACGGTATAAATCTTCGAACCTTTTCCTTGTGGCGGCTCGGGGGCACCATCAAATTTTGGGTCTTTGAATTTAGCTGTGGCATTGCGGAAATCCAATATTTCCAAATGCCATTTCCCCTTATCAGTTCTTAGACGTGTACCACGTCCTATGATTTGTTTGAACTCCGTCATAGACCCAATTTCCTTGTCAATTACAATAAGTCCACAGGTCTTGCAGTCTACACCAGTAGCAAGTAGTTCAGATGTTGTAACGATTGTCGGATAAGCTTGGTCTACGTCAATAAAGTTGTCTAACTGCTTCTTTCCCACATTGTCATCACCAGTTATACGCATAACGTAACGCGCATCTCTGTTACAAAGGTCTGTATTCAGGTTGACTAATAAACTCCTCATTGCCTCTGCCTCATCTATGTCTGTACAGAACACAATTGTCTTAGTCATTCTGCCTATCTGTTTCAGCATCTTTGTAATACGCTTGGCAACTATCTCCCTGCGCTTGGTGAAGGCTATATCTCTACCAATATCCTTACGCTCATACAAGCGTTGTACAATATCTCTTCCCAACAAGTCTTTCTCGTCATCGCTTGGCTTGAAACCTTGTAGATCTATGCTAATATAGGAATTCGTTACTCGATAAGGAGCAAGGAAACCATCCTGTATTCCTTGTAAGAGTGAATAGGTAAACACAGGTTCGCCGAAGTAATCGAGGTTATTAGCTCCATTCTCAGCCTTTGGCGTAGCAGTCATACCGATTTGAGTTGCAGTACTGAAATACTCAAGTACTTTGCGCCATGCACTATCATCTTTCGCACTACCACGGTGGCACTCGTCAACAATGATAAGGTCAAAGAATGTAGGCTGAACTTGTTTAAAAGGGTCTTCCACTCCTTCTTCATTAGAAACCAATTGATGATATAAAGCCATATGAACTTCATAGGCAGAGTCGATGGCTGCACCTTGTATTTTAGTCATAACCTTTTTAAAAGGTTTGAAGTCCTGTACCATCGTTTGGTCTATCAGAATATTACGATCTGCAAGGTATAATATTTTTTTCTTTGTGCCAGAAGCTTTCAAACGATGAATGATTTGAAAGGCAGTGATAGTCTTGCCTGTACCCGTAGCCATAACAATCAGCACCCTATCTCTACCTTTGGCAATGGCTTCAACAGTACGCTCTACTGCTATACGTTGATAATATCGAGGCTCATAGGTATATGGATCAGAATAGAACGGTTGCTCTATAATTTTCAAAGTCTCGTTGTTCAACTGTTTAGCATTGATAAACCGTTGATACAAAGCGTCAGCCGTTGGAAACTGTTCCAACGAAAGTTCAGTCTCTTTCCCAGTCAGGAAATCATGCTCTAAGAATCCATCTCCATTAGAACTGTATGCAAAAGGAATATCAAGAATCTGAGCATATTCCATTGCCTGCTGCATTCCTCCTCCAAGTGGTTTACTATTATCTTTAGCTTCTATAATAGCGATAGGCTTATTAGCAGCATGAAACAAGAGATAGTCAGCCTTCTTACCTGTTTGACGTGCATGCACCTTACCTTGGAAAATAACCCTACCATCAGTAAAGTAATATTCCATTCGGATATGTTCATTCTTCCATCCCGCATTATTAATTGCAGGTGTGATGAAACGCAACTTTATATCTTCTTCTGTCAAATCCTTTTTACTCATTGTTCTTGATTGTTTTAATCTTTACATAATTTTTTATTATGAGAAGTTCTGCTAATAGAGATAATTCTTGCATACTGAACACAATATTGCCGTTGGGCAACCATGCGTAAGGAGTCTTATCTCAGCCTTCTGTTCGTCTGTAGATTCTGGTAGGTTTCTAAGAGAAGGCTGCACTTTATCAGAACAACATCTTGATATCGTTTTCTCAGCTTTTCCGAGTCTGAGTGGAAGCCACTTTTTTGTCTTGTGGTTCTCTACCCTACACGCTTTTTAATACTTTGTATTAATGCTATACGATGATTTTCAAAATGAAAACAGCCATTATAACTGCAAAGATAGTGTTTTTAAACAGAATGACATAATTATTTTCAGACAGAATGACATAAATATTTTAAGACAGAATGACATAAAGACAAGAAAAGACAAAGTAAAGACATGATAACAGGGGAACAGAAGACAGAAGGATAGAAAAAACGAATGGCGGAAAAGCCCTTCTCCAAGCCCCTCCCCAACCAACGGTCACTGACCGAAGGGAAGTAAAGGGAGAGGGAGTGAATAGCAAGATATCCTTTAGGCTGGTGGACAAGTTAACAAATTAACAGAATATACACACATCCACTTATTTATCTGTATTTATCGCTATCACTTGTCCGTCTGCCCTCCCATTGTTCCTTTTCCAACGCTCCACTACCCTATTCCTCTGTTACCACCCCTTATGTGTTCATCTGTTACTTTGTCTTTTACATACCCCGTCCCTTTGGTCTCCTCTGTTACCATGTCTTTTATAACTTCTGTCTATTATGTCATTATGGCTTCTGCATCATTCTGTCTGTCATTATAACTTCTGTTCATTATGTCATTATGGCTTCTACATCATTCTGTCTGTCATTTTGGCTTCTGTCCATTCTGTCATTACGTCTTCTGTTCCCCTGTTACTTTGTCTTTTACATACTCTGTCCATTATGTCTTCCGTTCATTCTGTCTGGTTTAGAGGGTCTTTTATGTAAAGTATTTTTATTAACTTACTAATTTGTCGAGAAATAGTAAACAGAAGATTGGGTAATATCTTCCCTTTTTGTCTCGAACGTTTAGAGAAGAATTCGTAACTATCAAAAATACAATAGTTTATAAGATAAAATAAAGAAGACCAAATTCAGAAAATCACAAGTTTACTTATGGAAGAAGCACAGAAAAAGAAGTGAAAGAAAGAAAGATTCGTTATAAAAAGGGAGGATTTGTTTATATTTTTCATAACAAAGCCTTGTTCTTTCCCTATTCGTCGCACCTAACCTCCTAACTTGTCAACTACCCCACCCCAATAGCTACTAAAGTGTCGCACCATCCTTACTAATTTGTCGCAACCTACTTACTAATCTGTCGCCGCTAAGTTACTAATTTGTCGTCGATTAGTCGTGTAACTATTTAAGGTTCAATGGCTTTGAGGTCTTCTACTAATATCTAATAAAGAATATATAACGATATTCTAAGTTAAGAAGAGGTGTTTTGTTTTGAGAAAATATATACTTTTTCGCTGGGGGAAGAAGACTTTAAACAAAGGTTTTGGGCGCAACCTCCCTTTTTGTCGCACATACGTTTTAGGAGCGGTGCAGACGTTTTCTGTTTCGCTGTAGGCTTGTAGGACGAACGTTTTGAGTCGGGTTTTCATTTCCGTTTCATGGTTTTGTGGGTTTTTAGTCGGTGGTTTCGGGTAGGAAATTTTGATAAGATTCATGTCAGTTTGGTAGTAGGTTTTGTTTTGTTTTCTTATTTTTATTACCGTTGATTTTTGCTTTATTCGGTTGTTTTTTAGGCGGTTACACAGGATTCTTATTATCTTCAAATATGTTTTTATATATTTGTGTATCAGTATATTATCGACTTTTAATCATCTTAAAGGCTATTCTTTACGTCCTTGTGTTCAATGATTAAAGGGCAGAGATGCGTCAGGACGTTTGTATGTTTTTCTTTGTCATCAGCTTGTCGGTATTCGTATCGAATTTAGAAGGATTATTTCTTCTTTTCATTGTTCAAACTTTTCGGTTTTTATGTTCACATTTTAGGAAGGTTATTCGCATTGAGTTTTCTCCTTTTCATGACTTTGTCGACATACTTTTTATAGGTTTTGGCATGAGAGTTTTTCCTCCTTTTTTGTCGCACCTAAGCCCTTTTTTGTTCTTATTCATTCGCAAAATGCTGTTTTATCGCTTAAAGATAGCGGAGACAAATAGGGAAGCTATTTTCGATACTACTCTACTCTATTTGTGCGATAAAGCATTGATATTATGGAAGTTATGGTGATTTCATTTCTCTTTTACGTTCGAAAAGTACAAAAACTTGTCACTTTTTTGTCGCACTTTACTTTTATCAATATTCGTACTTATGATGATAATCAGTGAGTTATGCTGTTTTATTGCGTCTTTAAAAAATATTCCCTTTTTGTCGCTTTATGCTCGCCAAGCATCGTATTTTTGATTTATAGCAGAACTATCTATAGTTTGTTTCCACCTATTTAATCTATAAGTGCCAAATATGTTCCTATTTTGTCGACTCTCACAAATACTTTACATTCAGTTTTCTCTCCCTATATGTCGCACCATTCACCATAGGCTTGCTGAGGTTTTTCCTATTCTTGTAATGTTATAAGTCCTCCGCACATGTGGTGCTAAGCCTTCGCACTTAGAGTGCGGGGCGTTAGTGAGGTGAGCTTCCAAAATTTAGAATGATAAACTAAAGCTCTTATAAAATGTGGCACACAGAGTCACGGAGTGGACGGAGGTAACGCAATGTTACTGAGGTGCCGATGACACAAAGAGAAACGGAAGGAACGGAGATAAACGCAATATTACGGAGGTGCCGATGGCACAAAGAGTGACGGAGATATAGCGTACAGATTCTTGATAATTATTTTGGGGTAAATGCTTTGTATATAAATTGCTAACAAATTTGGCAATCAAGCTCCTTTGCTCCACGCACCGACGCTGTCTCCGTAACTTTCGCTGCATTGTTTTAATAATCCTCCGTCCTCTCCGTTTCTCTGTGTGATATTATGTCAAATTTCTGATTCTAAGAAGTAAATGTTCTCATTACAAATTACTGAATACTCTTTTCTTTTTGAAAAAGATTATAACTTGTTTTGGTAGTGTGATTTTTTTAATAACTTTGCAATACTATTTTTAATTATCTAAACATATGTGGTAAGCCTTTTCACTTGAAAGTTCTGAAGAACTGTAAATTTTATTATGAAGAATTTTTCGCAAATGATAGTTAGCTGTCGGCGCATCAAATGGCTTGGGCTTTGTATTTTCTTCTTGTTATCTCTTCAATCTTGTGATATTGGATTTACTCTTCCGTTAGATAACAATAAGTTTAGCCACGATATTCATTTATCAGAGAATCGTATGGTGAAGGTCAGCAGTATGTACTTCGGTGGCTGGTATTACCTTCTCTTTAATTTAAAAGGAGACTATGTATTGAATCCCGATTCCTTACGGTTGGACTTTTGTGATAAGAATATAAAGGTAGGGAAGTCTTTTCCGTTCTCTGGCACCAATACATATAAAGCCAATAATACGCACGTAAAGAATAGAATCATCTCAGTCCAATTACGTTGTGAACGCCAAGACAAAAGGGTTGAAGATTCATTAGCCTTATCTATTCTACCATCAGATTTTCTTATGTGTAATGAGAAAAGAGTGCTCACTGATTCGCTGAGAATTGTGTTGAAGAAAGCAAAGAGGAAATAGTTCTTTTGTAACTCAGTCTGGCTTATTGTGTAATAGATTCAGATTATCACTCCCTATTGCTGAAGAGCCCAACTTATGGGAATGATATTGCGTATTGCCTCAAGTCACATTGTGGGGTAAGGGGATATTGTAGGCAAAAGTGGGTGCTTCAAGTTCAAATTATCTGCAAATTCAGTAATGAGAGGATGTGTACACGCAAGAAGGACGTTGAAAGGCTTAGTTGCGGATTTGAGGCTATACTATATTAAAGTTTCATCTTCACCCCTATCTCTGCCACCTTCGCAGCATCATAATCGGCCTTGATGCGAGCATAATCTCTGCCGCCATACGAGCTTGGAACAAGATAATAGAGCTCTCCATACTTGTCCGGCACCACATCGATATATAATATCTCTCCTGTCAGCAGGCGCATCATGGGCAGATGGTCGTATCTGAAGCGTACCTCCATCACTCGACAGTTATACTGACGTGCCTCCTCCAAATAGTCAAACATGCTCAGATCCGTCGTAAAGTAGGCCTCGTCAATACCGCAAAACAAGTGGAATTTGCCCGCAATCAGGGTGAAGACTACGCCTTTGAACTTATTTTTTTATACGCCATGTAAGAACCATCATACGCAAAAGGCAGGTGGGCGTAAGAGGAAAGTGCCTCTAAATACTCCGCCTCGCTGATGCGTTGGCAGTCTTGGCAGTCGTACAGTTGTGCCACAGCCATCGCCTCATCTTCATGGTACACACTTCTTGCCACACCCTCTTCTTCTCTGAAATCGTGCACCACCTGTCCACCTCTAAGATAGGCATATTCTGGCCAATCATAGCCGTGAATGAGCAAATACGAGTCTAACAGATGCATATCCCGACGTATGATAATCTCGTGAAGTATATCTTGCGTGGGCTTCAACGCTTTCACGGCGTGGGCTACCGGCCCGCAAGCCTCTATCTTGAGCATCAGGCTGCTCTCTGACAACGCATGCGCCGTCTCAAAACCATAGTCTTGCCACAGACACCTCCATACCTCTGCGAGCCTTCTCTCTATCTCTTCCTGCTCCGTCTGCCAGTTGCTGCGACGCAGCGGAATCACCACCGAGAAGCGCATCTGCTCTCCGCTTCCCGTGATCAATCCTACCTCCGTCAGCTCATAGGCGTATACCATCGAGTCTTCAAAAGCAAGCACTCTATTCTGCCCTGCGGCAATCTCCTGATGCGTCAGTGCCTCTATGGCTGTGGAAAAATTGTCTTCCCGTACGATGCGATAGCTCTCGGTCGGTGCTTCCTCGCTCGCTGGCAATGCATCCGTGCCGTCCTCCGCCTTATCTGCCGACGTCTCCATCTCCAGCACGTCACGCTTCTCGGCCCGCTTCTTGGTGTAATGCTCTGCCCAGATGAGCGCCCCGCCGATGAGCAGACCTATTACTGTCGGCCCCTTACCGCCATCGGCAACGACCCCTAAGACCAATGCTCCGATTGCTGTCAAGACAATAGCAATGAGCAGCCATTGAAGTATAGAGTTGATAAAATGATGGTTCATATATGGTTTACCTTACCTTAATTCCGCAGCATAAACTCTTGTGAGAACTCCAAGTGCCTGAGAAACAAAGTTCTCAAAACACTTGGATATGTCAGAAATAAGCCATAATAACTATATACTAACCATCTTCCATTTATATTTCTTTTTTTCTTTATTAAAAGCTTTGTTACTTATTTCTATAAAAGTTACATTATAATCATTATTTATTTTTTTTACCTCTGTCTTTAAATAATGGACTCTTTTTTGTTTATCTGTAACCTGCACTATTATACCGCTTTTATTGAAACCATAGGCAATAGTTGTTGCAATTATAAAACTGGAAGACCTTGTATATCTAAAGCCTGGCCCAAGTACAGGAAATCCTTGCGAATCTATTATCTCAAAATGCGCAGGATATTCATAAACTACTTGTGCGCTCAAATTATAGGGTAATTTTTCCCTTGGATCTGAACAAGAGAATAATACTAACACGAATATAAAAAAATATTTCATTATTGTACTGGCTTAAAAAAGTAAGTTCGTGTTCGCATCTTATAATACCTTAATTCCGCAGCATAAACCCTTGTTAGAATGCCAAGTATCTGAGAAACAAAGTTTTAAAAACACTTAGATATGTCAGAAATTTCACCTATCTTGGTACCGCAAACATAACAAGTAAGCAAAAAACTGACATGACAAAGGTAGCAATTAAAAACGAGAATATCACTTCTTTCGGTGGAATTTATCATATTATGGACGTTTTCTCAAAGTTGGGCTTTGAAAAACTTACCGAATCTGTATTGGGTAAACGTGGAAGTAGCGGCAAAGCATTCTGTTATGGAAGTATTTTTTGTGGTTTTTCATACTTCCCCATTGGTTTGGGTGGGGGATTTTATGCTTAGAAAAGACCCAAGAAACACCGAAGCACCTCATATCAACATATAGAACCCCAAAAAGACATCTCAACATATAAAATTTTCTCACAAGAAAAAAATACTGCGGAATTAAGGACCAATTGGAAGTGGTTAAAGAAGTGGATTTTGGCATGTACCTTGACGCTGGAGACGATGGTGAGGTGCTTTTGCCCAAACGTTATGTGCCTAAGGGCTGCAAACCTGGCGATAGTATCAATATGTTTCTTTACCTCGACCAAGACGAACGACTGGTGGCTACCACGCAAACACCGCTTGCAAAAGTGGGCGAGTTTGCTTGTTTAGACGTGTCGTGGGTGAATGAGCATGGCGCTTTTCTTAACTGGGGACTGATGAAAGACCTCTTCTGCCCCTTCCGCGAACAAAAACAACGTATGGAAATGGGCGAAAGCTACGTGGTGGCTGTATTTATCGACGAAGAAAGCTACCGCATTGCGGCCTCGGCTAAGGTGGAACATTTCTTTGCCAACGACTTTCCGCCTTATCAACAAGGTGACGAAGTTGACCTTTTAGTGTGGCAATCCACCGACCTTGGTTTCAAAATGATTATTGATAACGCCTATCCCGGACTGGCTTATCGCTCACAAGTATTCCGTCCGCTGCATGTTGGCGACCGTCTTCGCGGGTATATCATGGACGTAAGACCAGATGGTAAGATTGACATTAGCCTGCAACCGCTGGGCAGAAAACAAACAACCGACTTTGCCGAACAGCTGTTGCAATACCTTAAAGACAACAAGGACTATTGCAATCTTGGCGACAAAAGTGAAGCCGAAGACATCAAACGCCGCTTTGCTGTGAGCAAAAGGGTGTTTAAAAAAGCGGTGGGCGACTTGTATAAACGCCGACTGATAACCATTGAAGAAAACGGTTTAAGGCTTGTGAACAAGTAAATCACAAGCCCCAAACCAAGCGCTTAACCTCGGTTAGACGCTTTTTTTATGCCACGATTAGACTTACGTAAGCACATATATCCTACGATTCCACCCATGATGGATGCTGCAAAAATGCCTATCTTAGACTGTATGGCATGTTCGGGCGATGTAAAAGCAAGCATCGTTACAAACATAGACATGGTGAAACCTATGCCTGCAAGAAAACCCAACCCAATAATGCTGCGCCAAGTTATGCCACGCGAACGCTTACCAATACCCAAACGCTCGCATATCCACACAGCAAAGACTATTCCCACTGGCTTACCAACAAACAAACCGGTCATAACTCCAATGGCAACTCCATTGGAAAACAACATGCCAAAATCTAAATCAACAAACGAAACGCCAGCATTGGCGAGCGCAAAGATGGGCATCACCACAAATGCAACAAAGGGATGAAGCCCATGTTCGAGCCGCTGAAGTGGCGGAGTGGCCTTTGCCGACTCGGCTTGTACGCGTGCCAATATCTCCACTTGCTCGGGTTCGAGGGTTCGCACATCATTGGACGCAGCGTTTTCAAACTGTCGCGTAAGCTTCTTAATGCGTGCTAGGAATGCTGCTTCGGGTATACGAGCATCGGCAGGTATAACCATGGCCGCCAAAACTGCTGATATTGTGGCATGAATACCCGATGTGAGGAAGGCCACCCACACTCCGCCAATACCCAAAACGCCATAAAACCACACGCTTTTTACACCCAAACGATTGCCCACTAGCATCACTGCAAGCACTACAAAGCCTATGGCTAAGCTGGCAAATGAAATTTCGGTGGTATAGAAAAGTGCGATAATAACCACCGAACCAAGGTCGTCGACAATGGCTAACGTGGTGAGAAACACCTTCGCCGACACAGGAACGCGATTGCCTAAGAGCTGAAGCACGGCCAAAGCAAAGGCTATATCCGTGGCCATGGGTATACCCCAACCATGCGCTGTGGGCGTTGCAGCATTGAAAATAAGATAAATAACCGCAGGAAAGAGCATGCCACACAGGGCTGACACTACTGGAAGTGTAACCTTACGAAGGTCGCGTAGCTCGCCACCAATAAACTCGCGCTTGAGCTCCAGCCCCACAACAAAGAAGAACATCGACATCAATCCATCGTTAATCCAATGTTCTAAACTAAAATCCAAATAGTTTTGACCATTGATAGAGAAACCAAAATGATGCTCAAGAAAATGTGTATAAGTGTCGCGCAAGGGCGAATTGGCTAACACTAAGGCCAATAACACAAAGATGCCAAGCACAATACCGCTTGAACGCTCGCGGTGCAAAAACTGTAAAGTGGGTATAACGAGTCGGTTTTCTAATTCTTTTTGATACTGTTGTCTCATCTATTGCTTATAATATATATCCTTAATTCCGCAGCATAAATTCTGGTAAGAACGCCAAGTGTCTGAGAAACAAAGTTCTCGAAACACTTGGATATGTCAGAAATTTCACCTATCTTGGTGCTGCAAACATAACAAGTAAGCAAAAATCTGACATGACAAAGGTAGCAATTAAAAACGAGAATATCACTTCTTTCGGTGGAATTTATCATATTATGGACGTTTTCTCAAAGTTGGGCTTTGAAAAACTTACCGAATCTGTATTGGGTAAACGTGGAAGTAGCGGCAAAGCATTCTGTTATGGAAGTATTTTTTGTGGTTTTTCATACTTCCCCATTGGTTTGGGTGGGGGATTTTATGATTATGCAAGAACCAAGAACCCCAGAAAATCCCCATATCAATGGATAAATCCCAAAAATATCACTTCAATATATAAAAGTACCTCACAAGGAATAATGCTGCGGAATTGAGGGTTTATAGAAAAATCGCGGGACTTGTACCTATAATATACCTTCTTTCCATCCTTGTGACGTTCCAAAGGAATACTCCATGTTCACTCTCCATAAAAGTGATGTCATCAAATACCGTGCGGCGGCTCACACTATCATGCCCGGTATATTCAATGAGGGCTTCCGCACACGCATCAATCAGATCATCGATATAATAACGATGACGGAAATGACGGAAATCACTGAAACATCTGTCTAGTGCTTGATAACGAATGACAGCATTTTTATTTTGAGGCATAGTCTTGATTTGATTATTCCATTTCTCCTTGAATTACAGGAACGGTCTTGGGCATTCCACTATTGGTAGTGTAGCTGTATGTTCCAACTCTCTGAGGATTGTTGACTTTTACAACTTGGTCACTGTATAAATTTTCTCCGAGAACGAGGACGGTGTTACCATAGTACATGACATTACCTCCTATTATTTTATCGGAAGCTTCTGTTGCTAAAGCAGCGTTACCAAGCACTTGAAACACCTTGAAAGACGCTTCTTTTTTGTTCTCATAACTAACAGGTTTTTCAAGATACTGAATTGGGTCGTTATCTGCTGAGTTCCGATTAACCAGTCCAATGACGAATAATCCAGCGAATGTTAGGACGATGCCTGTCACGACACCCAGAAAGAATGATTTCTTGCTCATATTACCTAAGTTTTATATTGTTTTACATTGCTCCTTGTTGACGACCCTGTCTCTGAACAATCGCATGTTGGTGAAGTTACGCGAGATATTCTGCACCAGTTCCAGATAGGTGTCGCTGCCATCTGGCCACTTGTGATAGAAGGGCTTTATTGATACGCAGTTCTCATGCTCAAATACTGTGTTAAGCAAAGTCCTGTCAGAATTTCCGCAGGAGTGCCCCATAATCAGCACTTGGAATGGAGCTGACATCAGGAACTCCAGCATATCGTGGTAATGTCTCGTTTCCAGATACTTCACCGACTTGACATTCTTCAGCAGTTCATTGTCATTCCTGTCAAGAATGCCCTGATAGTCTTTATCAAGTTCATCACCATAGCCGAAGATGATATTCTCTGGTCGCTCCAACTCACCATGTATATAGTTGTGGACAACATTGAAATTACCGTACATCTTGGCTGTTGCAGTATAGTTAAAACTCAACAGCATGATACGTTCTGGTATCAACTTGTTTCGCTTCTCACAATCATAGTGCACTTCTTCAATGTCCTTAATGTCGAGACCGATATTTTCTAATGCTATCCTTTTCCCTTCCGTTGAGAAATCAGCCGGATTGAAGAAGTCTATCATGGCATCCTGCAATGCCTTTATAGGTCGACCTGTTCCAATTGTGCCAAGGTATTCAACCAACTTCTCCTGCAAATAGGACAACTGTTCATTCAAGTCAGTCACAGTATAGCCGCAGTCAGCACTCTCTGTACATCTTTTCAATAGCTGATAATAGTCGTTCTCTATATCAACCCAGCCTCTCGTCTCAATGGACTGTAGAATCGTACTGAAGAAAGGAGTGAATTCAATGGAGCATAATAGCGGTAGAGTTTTAAGTCTATTTATCACCTTGTAACCTTGACTTGTCCTGTTGCCTTGAATATCCTTGAAGTATGAGTTTTGGAAGGCAAACACGTTCCAACAATTTATATCAGCTTTATCTTTGATAATCAGCTTGCAAAGGCAGTCTTCCGACACCTTTGTTATGTTGCCAACAAAGCCATCAACACGCATGTCCCAATACCAGTTAATGAAGTCCATATAACTAGTTTTGAACCTATGGGCTATATCAAAGCCGTTGCCTATGATGACAAGTCTGTTCATTCTTTAGTAACGCTATTAAGGTATTTGAACATTGAGTATTGTCTCTCGATCTTTACTGAAGGTATCGTCCCATATTATTCTCAACTTTATAAATTCGTCGTGCCCTTCACATAAGGCTATCCTTTCTTCTACGCTGTTTGAGGCATTTATTAAATCGTATGGTCCCCATTCATCATGGAAGAAAATCAAGCCATCTAAATTGTCTTTATCAAGGATTTCAACCCTCACATTTGATGCATCAGCCGGACCGGAATTCACTATCTTTACGAAAGCATTTGATTTGCTCTTATAAGCATTACACTTTATATTTGCTTGAAGTTCTTTCGTCTCTGCTTTTTGCAACTGGCGAATTTGAAGGTCGTTCAAGCGTTTCTCTTGTGATTTCAACTTACGGTCATGTTGCAAGTATGCAAAAACTCCACCTATTATTCCAAGGCTGAAAGAACCAAGCCTCCCCAATCTTTTAAAAATTCAATCCAGTCCATTTACTTGATTCTAATGAATTTATTTCCTTCCTTAACTCCGCAGCATAAATTCTTGTGAGAACTCCAAGTGCCTGAGAAACAAAGTTCTCAAAACACTTGGATATG
>ERZ773031.352-NODE-352-length-25560-cov-8.167104_pt1 | contig 25560 bp, 22 predicted proteins | sample MGYA00511666_ERZ773031 | MGnify/ENA primary metagenome ERZ773031 (study PRJEB29015, sample SAMEA2738135) | human oral metagenome | biome: human oral; feature: human-associated habitat; material: saliva | place: China | collected 2250 ...
ATTAAATGGGGCAAAAAATTTGGAAAAAGCAATAAAATGTGGTAAAATATAATGAATTTGCTATAAAAAATTGTAAAAATGAAAGTTATAAAAACTAAATAAAAATGGTATTTATGACAAATCTGATAAATTTTAAGTTTTATTAAGAAATAGTTAATCTATATTAAATAAATATTGAAAATATGAAAGGTGGAGAAAACATGGATTTCAAAGATGTTAAAAAAAATGAAGAAAAATCGGTTTTGGAAAAAAAAGAGATTGTGGAAAAGGATTTTTGGCGACAAAAATATCATATTCAAGGAATTGTAGGACTTATTAATGATCCAAATGGATTTTCACAGTTTAAAGGGAAATATCATATGTTTTATCAATGGAATCCACTAGGGACAGTTCATAAAAATAAAACTTGGGCTCATAGTATAAGTGAAGATTTACTGCATTGGGAAAGACTGGAAACAGCTTTACGGCCTGATACTTGGTATTCTAAGGATGGAGTTTATTCTGGAAGTGCAATTGCGGATGATGGAAAACTTTATTTATTTTATACTGGAAATGTGAAAGATTGTGATGGGAATAGAGAATCTTACCAATGTTTAGCGGTTTCTAGCGATGGAGAGCATTTTGAAAGATGGGAACCTAGTATTGTAAATCAGCCGGATGGGTATACTCGACATATAAGAGATCCTAAAATTTGGAAAAAAGATGGGAAATTTTATGCAGTAGTTGGAGTACAAAGTGAAGATTTAGAGGGAAAAGTAATTTTGTATAGTTCAGAAAATATAAAGGATTGGAAGTTTGAAGGAGAAATTGCAGGAGCAAATCACGGAAAACTTAAAGATTTTGGATTTATGTGGGAGTGTCCAGATTATTTTCAGTTAAAGGATGAAAAAACTGGAGAAATTAAGGATTTGTTAGTATTCTCGCCACAAGGACTGGAGCCTGAAGGAGATTTGTACAATAATAAATATCAGACAGGATATTTATTTGGAAAACTAGATTATGAAAAACCTGAATTTGAAATTTCATCGGATTTTGTGGAAATTGACAGAGGGCATGACTTTTATGCGCCACAGTCAATGGAGGATGACAAAGGAAGAAGAATTATTGTAGGATGGATGGGAGTTCCTGAAGAAGAAGACTTTCCAACTGTAAAAAATGAATGGATTCATTGCTTGACATTGCCAAGAGAATTAAAAGTAATTGATGGAAGACTTTATCAATTGCCGATAAAAGAAATGGAAAGTATACGTGGAGAAAAAATTGAATTTAATGAAAAAGTGGCTGGAGAAGTAAAGGTTGGAACTGGGACAACTTATGAATTAAAAGCTAAATTTGCTGATTTTAATTCTGATTTTGGATTGAAATTGAGAACTGGCAAAAATAGTGAAACTGTTTTGAAATTTGATTACAATGATAAGAAATTCGTATTGGACAGAACAAAGGGTGAACAGCCTGATAAGAGATTAAGAAAAGTTTATTTAGGTGACATTTCAGAAATGGAACTTACAGTATTTGTAGATAATTCTTCTGTGGAAGTGTTTATTAACGGTGGACAGGAAGTGTTTTCATCGAGAATATTCCCTGAAAAAGGTGCGGATGGGATAAGTGTATTTGCAGATGGAGATACAAGTGTGAAAATTGAAAAATGGGAATGGAAATAAAAAAATTAATTAGAAAATCTAGAAGGGAAAAAATTGGTAAAGAATAAAAAATTAACAGGAAATAAAATAGTAGGAAATATAAAACTGGATATTATAAATATTATTGACGATATTTTGTATGAGAAAAAATATAGTAATATTCAGTTAAATTATTATTTTTCTAAAAAAAATTATACTCAAAAGGAAAAAACTTTTATTACAAATGTTATAAATACTACAATAAAAAATTTAATTTATATTGATTATTTAATTGAAAAAGGGACACGAAATGTAAAAAAACGGAAAATAAAGCAGCTTTTGAGAGTTTCTGCTGCACAGCTATTTTTTATGGACTCGGATAATGCAGGAGTGATATTTGAGGCTGGAGAAGTTGCAAAAATTATAAATGAACATCAAGCTGGATTTGTAAATGCGGCTTTACAGGCAATTTTGAAAAATAAAGAAAAGTTTGATAATGAGATTCCGATGGATAAAAGGGAAGGTATTGCTTTATCGTATCCTCAATGGTTTGTAAATAAACTTAAAATTGATTATCCAGATAATTATTTGGAAATAATGGAGTCATATAAAAAGAGAAGTTATCTGTCGGTTAGATTTGATAAGAATAAAATGACTAAAGAAAAATTTGAGAAATTGTTAAAGGAAATTAATACAGAAGTTTTATTTTCAGTTGATGAAGTCTATTATTTGTCAAATGCGAATATTTTTGATACAGAAATTTATAGAAATGGAGAAACTGTAATTCAAGATGCTTCATCTTATTTGGCTGTGAAAAATCTGGCTGTGAAGGATGGGGATGCTGTGCTTGATGCTTGTGCCGCTCCAGGTGGAAAATCTCTTGCGATTTTGCAATTATTTAATCCAGAAAAATTGATTTCTACAGATATTCATGAACATAAGGTGAAATTGTTAAATGAACTTAAAAATAAGTATGGTTACGGTAATTTTCAAGTAAGGTTAAATGATGCTACACAAATTGAAAATTTAGAAGTCAAATTTGATAAAATATTGCTGGATATGCCGTGCAGCGGACTAGGAGTGCTTAGGAAAAAGCCAGAGAAAATATACGAATTAACTTCAAATGATATAAAAACTTTGAAAAAACTTCAGAAAAAAATATTTGAAAGCGCATATAAATGCTTGAAAAATGGAGGAGAAATAGTTTATAGCACTTGTACTTTTTCTAAAAATGAAAATACAAATAATATTCGATATTTTTTGGAAAAATATGAAGATTTGGAAATTTTGGATTTGGAAATTCCAGAAAATGTGGAAATTATAAAAGATGAACTTGGCGGAGCTTATATTTCGTATAAAAATAAATATATGGATGGGTTTTATATAGCAAAATTGAGAAAAAATTAAAGTTATATCAAGTAATTATCAGGGGTTAGTCAAAAAAATAACTGAAAGGACGTATTTGGAATGCGATTTGATCTGGATGATGATGTGAAATTCATATTGGAACAATTAAATAAAAATGGAAAAGGATTTATTGTTGGAGGAGCAATTAGAGATAAAATTCTAAATAGGGATCCAGGAGATTATGATTTTGCGACTGATATAGAGTATTCAGAATTAAAAAGAATTTTTGCAGATTACAATCCAAAGGAAATGGGAGCGCATTTTGGGATTCTTATGATAAAGGTCAATGGGAAAAATTATGAGATAGCAAAATTTCGTAAAGAAACAGGAATTTATAATAGCAGATATCCAAAGGAAATTAAATTTGTAAAAACAATTGAAGAAGATCTGGCAAGAAGGGATTTTACGATAAATTCACTAGCTTACAGCAAGAAGACCGGGATAATTGATTTGTATGGGGGGAGACAGGATATTAGGCGGAAAGTGATAAGATTTGTTGGAAAGCCTAAATTGAGGATAGAAGAGGATGCGCTTAGAATTTTACGGGCTTTTAGATTTGTTTCTAAATTGGGATTTAGTTTGGATAAGCAAACTGCGGAGGCTATTTATAAAAAAAGAAAATTTTTGCTGAAAATATCAAAGGAAAGAGTTTTTGATGAGTTAAGTAAAATTTTGATGGGGAATTTTGTAAAAAAGGCGTTTATCGAAATGAAAAAACTAAAAGTTCTGGAAATGCTAATTCCAGAATTTCGTTATGCATATAATTTTGATCAGAATAATCCGAATAATCCAGATGACTTATTTCATCATATAATAAAAGTTATTCATCTTTGTGATTATGATCTTGTTACTAGATTTGCTGCACTTTTTCATGATCTGGGGAAAATTAATGTAAAAATTATTGATGCAAAGGGAGTTTTCCACTTTTATGGGCATGAAAAGGAAAGTGCATTGATTGCTGAAGAAGAATTGAGGCAGCTTAGGACTTCAAATGAATTTACGAATTCTGTAAAAAAAATTGTTAAAAATCATATGCTGATTTATCAGGATGTTTCAGATAAGACACTAAAAAAGCTGATTATTGAGATGGATGACAGGAATTTAAAAAGGCTGTTCAATTTATTTTCTGCTGACTTAAATTCAAAGGGTATAAGAACTCGTGCGGAAAATAATGAAATTTTACAAAATTTTAGAAATAAAATTGAAAATATAAAAGAACAGGGGGAAGTTCCGCAGTTTAATGATTTGGATATAACGGGGATTGACTTGATAAATCTTAAATTTAGCAATCGTGAGATCGGAGAAGTGAAAAACAGGCTGTATGAACTTGTTCTTGGAGATGAAATTGAGAATGAGAAGGAAGAGCTGGTAAAATATATTGTGAAACATTACAATTTGAAGGGTGATTTTGAATATGAAAATTCTTGCGGGGCGATTGTTTTTAATGAAAATACAGGGAAAATTCTGCTTGTGAAAATGCACAATGGGAACTGGGGATTTCCAAAAGGGCATATTGAAAATAATGAAACTAAGGAAGAAACGGCAATTCGTGAAGTTTTTGAAGAAACAAATGTAAATATAAAAATTATTCCAGGTTTTGAACGTTTGATAAAATATATTCCAAATGAAAAAACTATAAAAAAAGTTACAATTTTTGTGGGAATTACTCAAGATGAAGATGTTAAAATTGATACTTCTGAAATAGAGGCTTTTCAATGGTGCACCTATGAAGAAGCTTTAAAATTGACAACTTATAAGTTGCAAAAGGATGTGCTTGAAAATGCGAGGAAGGTATTTGTCAGTTCAAAAATGATAAAAGAAAAAATTTAGAATAAAAAAATTAGGAAATAAATTAGGTAGAAAATGAATAAAGAAAAAATTTTAGGATATGAAGTTCATCGAAAAAAGGTAAAAAACATAAATTTGCGGATAAAACCTAATATGGAGGTTTATATTTCTGTGCCAATGAATTTGCATCGTGACTATATTGAAAATTTTATTCGTTCTAAAGAAGAGTGGATAAAAAGTGTCTTGAAAAAGGTTGAGGATGTAAAGGAAAAACAAAAGGGGCTTGAATATAAAAATGGAGAAATTCATAAGTTTTTGGGAAAAGAATATAACTTGATTGTAAGAACAGGGAATTTTAATGGTGTAAGTTTAAAAAATGATGCCAAATCAAATGTAATGATTTTAACTGTAAATGAAAATATTTTTGAAAATACTGATGAAAAGAAAAAAGTTATGGAAAAGTGGTATTTTGAGAATGCCAAAAAATTGTTTCTGAAATTTATGGAAAAATGGCTGGAAATATTGGATGAACATGTGGAAAAGGTGGCAATAAAGCCGATGAAAACAAGATGGGGTTCATGCAATTATGTAAAAAAATATATAAATCTCAATACAGAACTTATAAAAAGGACACCTTTTGAAATAGAGTATGTCATTTTGCATGAATTGACACATTTGAAATATCCAAATCATGGAAAAGGTTTTTATAATTATATAGAGCGGTATATGCCAAATTATAAAGTGGCTGAAAAAATGTTAAATGCTAAACATTATTATTAATTTAAAAATAAAAAGGAACTATCCATTAATTGAGAAAGTTCCTCTTTTTTTATTATACTACTTCTTGTTTAAAGCGAAAATTATTCTTTAATTATTTAAAATCCATGTCATAATCAACTAGAACTTCAATTTCTCCATTTTCATAAACAAAGAGTCCTGTAACAGCTTCGTGAGGCAAATCAGTGTGCATCTTTTCAGCGGCTTGGCAAATATACTTCTTTTGAGTTTCATCGCTAGTTTGACATCCTGCACAGTCACTATGCCCTGCTACAAAAATATGATCAGATTTATGCTTATTTACTGAAATTAAGACAACCTTATCTTCAATGCTTCTTAAAAAATTTTCATCACTAACAATTTTATTTACAGCTCCGGCATCGGTAATAGTATCCACAAAAGTATATCTATAATTACTTCTAATATATTCATTTAAGATATGGATAAATCTTCCATCCATACAGCAAACTAAAGTACAAAACATAACTTCCTCCTTGATTCAAATAATTCCTTCAAATAATATATATTTAATTATTACAATTTTGAAGTTATTTGAAAATATTCTAAAGATGTTGAAATTATAGCATATTTTTGAATAAAAATCAAAATTTTTACTTTAAATTGAAAAATAATTCTGTTACGTTATTGATAAAACTTCAAAAATATAGTATAATTATGAGATTAGAGATATTAGTATAACTTTTGAACTTTATTTTAAAGAGATTTTACTGTATCACAAATCAGACATATTAATGACAATTAAGCAAATTAAAAGACAAATAATATTAAATCATTTAAAATTTAGGGAGGTAGTATTTATGTACGCATTGGATAAACAGCTTGTCTTGGAAGACGGCAGCGTGTATAAGGGATATGGATTTGGAGCAGATGTGGAGATGGCAGGAGAAGTTGTTTTTAATACTGCGATGACCGGATATCAGGAAACTATTTCAGATCCATCATATAATGGGCAAATTATTACATTTACTTATCCGTTAATTGGAAATTATGGGATAAATAGGGATGATTATGAAACTATTAATCCTAGTATTAAAGGGATCATAACTCGTGAAATATGTAGAAAGCCTTCTAATTTTAGAAATGAATTTACATTGGATGAAGTTTTGAAAGACTTAGATATTCCAGGAATTTCAGGGATTGATACACGTAGCTTGACAAAGAAAATTAGAGAGCATGGGACAATCAAGGGAATTATTGTAAGTGCAGATAAAGATCCGCAAGAAGTTGTGGAAAATTTGAGAAACAATTCGCTTCCGACTAATCAAATTGAACAAGTATCGACAAAAAAGGCATTTCTTTCATCTGGAAGAGGTATGAGAGTTGTATTGATTGATTTGGGAATGAAATCAGGAATTATGAGGGAACTTAATTCAAGGGATTGTGATATTGTTGTAATGCCTCATAATGCAACTGCTAAAGAAATTTTAAGACAAAAGCCTGATGGAATAATGTTGAGTAATGGGCCTGGAGATCCGACAGATGTTCCAGAAACAATTGCTGCACTTAAGGAATTGATAGGTAAAGTTCCAATTTTTGGAATTTGTATGGGGCATCAGCTAATTTCACTTGCTTGTGGAGCAAAAACATATAAATTATTATTCGGACATCGTGGAGCAAATCAGCCAGTATTGAACTTGCAAACTGGAAAAGTTGACATTACGGCACAAAATCACGGATTTGCAGTGGATATTGATTCATTGGAGGGTACAGATCTTGAATTGACACATATTGCGGTAAATGACAGAACTTGTGAAGGTGTAAGACATAAGAAATATCCAGTATTTTCAGTGCAATATCACCCGGAAGCTTCGCCAGGGCCGCACGATCCAAACTATTTATTCGACATATTTATTGAAAATATGAAAAAAAATCGAAGTTAGCAGTTTTGAAAAACATTTTTAACATTAATTAAAAACAAACAAAAAGAATAAAAATAACTGAAGGAGATGTAGAAAAATGCCTAAACGAAAAGATATAGAGACGATTTTAGTAATAGGATCAGGTCCAATAATTATAGGACAGGCTGCTGAATTTGACTATGCGGGGACACAGGCTTGTCTTTCATTGCGTGAAGAAGGATATAAGGTTATCCTTGTAAATTCCAATCCTGCAACTATTATGACAGATAAGGAAATTGCAGATAAAGTTTATATTGAGCCATTGACTGTTGAATTTGTATCAAAAATTATAAGAAAAGAGCGTCCAGATGCGTTGCTTCCGACTCTTGGAGGGCAAGTTGGGCTAAATTTGGCTGTGGAATTGCATGAATCTGGTGTTTTAAGAGAATGTGGAGTGGAACTTCTGGGAACTAAGCTTGAATCTATAAAGCAAGCTGAAGACAGGGAATTATTTAGAGATTTGATGAATGAGCTGGGAGAACCTGTGCCTGAATCGGATATTATTCATAATTTGGAAGAAGCACGTAGATTTGTGGAAAAAATTGGGTATCCAGTGATTGTAAGACCTGCATTTACGATGGGTGGAACTGGTGGTGGAATTTGCCATAATAATGAAGAATTAGAAGATATTGTTACAAATGGACTTAGATATTCGCCAGTAACTCAATGTTTATTGGAAAAATCAATTGCAGGGTATAAGGAAATTGAATATGAAGTAATGCGTGACAGCAATGATACGGCAATTGTTGTCTGCAACATGGAAAATATTGACCCAGTTGGAATCCATACTGGAGATTCGATTGTAGTTGCGCCATCGCAAACATTGACAGATAGGGAATATCACATGTTAAGGGATGTTTCACTAAAAATAATAAGAGCATTGAAAATTGAAGGTGGATGTAACGTTCAATTGGCATTAGATCCGCATTCATTTAATTATTATATTATTGAAGTAAATCCGAGAGTATCACGTTCATCAGCACTTGCTTCAAAGGCGACAGGTTATCCAATTGCAAAAATCGCCGCAAAAATTGCAGTTGGATTGACGCTTGATGAAATTATAAATCCTGTTACGAAAAACTCTTATGCCTGCTTTGAGCCTGCACTTGATTATGTTGTAAGTAAAATACCAAGATTCCCATTTGATAAATTTGAAAAGGCGGATAGACATTTGGGAACACAGATGAAGGCTACTGGAGAAGTAATGGCTATTGGTAGAACCTATGAAGAAAGTTTGTTAAAGGCTATTCGTTCACTTGAATACGGAGTTCATCATTTAGGGCTTCCAAATGGGGATGAATTTAATTCGGAATACATTTTAAAGAGAATCCAGAAGGCTGGAGATGAAAGATTATTCTTCATTGGAGAAGCGTTAAGACGTGGAGTTACTCCGAAGCAAATACATGAAATGACAAAAATTGATATGTTTTTCCTTGATAAAATGAAAAATATTATTGATATTGAAGTTGAATTAAAGGCAAATGTAAATAATCCAGACGTACTTCTTTTTGCTAAGAGATATGGATTTTCAGATAAAGTTATTGCACATCGTTGGAATACGACAGAAGATGAAGTTTATAAACTTCGTGAAAAATACAATATTAAGCCTGTGTTTAAGATGGTTGATACCTGTGCAGCTGAATTTAAGTCGGAAACGCCTTATTTCTACTCGACTTATGAGCAGGAAAATGAAAGTGTTATAGGAGATAAGAAAAAAATTGTTGTGCTTGGTTCAGGGCCTATTAGAATTGGGCAAGGGGTTGAATTTGACTATGCGACAGTTCATGCGGTAAAGGCTATAAAAGAGTCTGGTTACGAGGCAATTATTATAAATAACAATCCAGAAACTGTTTCTACAGATTTTTCAATTTCAGATAAACTTTACTTTGAGCCGCTTACAGAAGAAGATGTTATGGCGATAATTGAACTTGAACATCCAGAAGGAGTTGTCGTTCAATTTGGTGGACAAACTGCAATTAATTTGGCTGAAAAATTGACAAAACACGGCGTAAAAATATTGGGAACATCACTTGAGGAAATTGATAATGCTGAAAACCGTGATAAATTTGAAGCATTATTACATAAGTTAAATATTCCTCAGCCATTAGGAAAAACTGCGTTTGATACAGAAACAGCTGTAAAAAATGCGGCAGAAATTGGTTATCCAGTTTTAGTCCGTCCATCTTATGTATTAGGTGGAAGAGCAATGGAAATCGTATATCGTGAAGAAGAACTTAGACAATATATGGAAAATGCGGTAAAAGTATCACCTGATCATCCAGTATTGACTGACAGATATTTAGTCGGAAAGGAAATCGAAGTGGATGCGATTTGCGATGGGGAAACAGTTGTAATTCCAGGAATTATGGAGCATATTGAAAGAGCAGGAGTCCATTCTGGAGATTCCATTGCCGTTTATCCTCCGCAAAATGTTTCTGAAGCACATAAGCGTACATTAATTGACTATACAGTTAGACTTGCAAAAGGGCTTAATATTATTGGTCTTTTAAATATTCAATATGTAATTAGCGATGGAGAAGTTTATGTACTGGAAGTAAATCCTAGAAGTTCGAGAACAGTTCCATTCTTGAGTAAAATCACAGGAGTTCCAATGGCAAATCTTGCAATGAAGGGAATTCTTGGAGAATCATTGAAGAGCAAAGGATATGAAACTGGATTAATTGAAGAAAGTAAAAATGTATATACAAAAGTTCCTGTATTCAGTTTCCAAAAATTAAAAGATGTTGATACAACATTAGGGCCTGAAATGAAATCGACTGGAGAAGTTATGGGAAGTGATGAAAATCTTGAAAAATCACTTTACAAAGGACTTGTTTCAGCTGGAATAAAAGTCAAGGATCAAGGAAGTGTTTTATTTACAATTAGCGGAACTGCTAAAGAGGAGGCTTATGGATTAGCCAAGAGATTTTCTGATTTAGGATACCATATAATGGCTACTAAAGGAACTGCTAAATATTTTGAAGATAAAGGTCTGCATGTGGAAACTGTTGGAAAAATTGATGAAGAAGGAATATATGAACACGATGTGCTAGGACTGATTTATAAAGGACTTGTTGATATGGTAATAAATACAGCGGCTAAAAAGAAAACTGCCAGAAATGATGGATTTAAAATTAGACGTGCTGCAAGTGAACAGGAAATTGCTTGTCTTACTTCACTTGATACAACAGATGCCTTATTAAAAGTTTTGGAATCTATTTCATTTAATGTAAGTTCAATATAGATTTAGTTTTAGTAGAAATTATAAAAAAATAAGAAAAAAAAATAATTTTTAAAATTATTAATTTTCTTAATTATTACTTAGCAAGGGGTTTTAGCCCCTTGTTATTTTTTGTTTATGAATTTATTATAAATTCAAGATGTTTTGATATTGAATAAAATTATAAAATCTCTTCAAAAACGTATTTTTGAACTTTCATTCCCAATTTTTCATAAAATCTAACAGCCCCAGTATTATCAGCCCAAGCATCCAATGTTAAATTATAACATCCTTCCTTTTTTGCAAAGTTTAATGCAAAATCATAAAGTTTTTTCCCAATATTTTGGCCACGTGCACCCTCATCAACACAAAGGTCATCTATAAATAATGTTTTTACATCAGTTAATACACTATGATTTATTTTCTGTTTAAAAATACAGAAAACATAGCCGATTACATTATCATTTTCATCTGTTGCTACAAATATCGGTCTGCTAGGATCATTTAACATTTGTGTAAGTTCCTGAGCATTATATTTTTTGCCAGTTGCCTTGAAAATATCTGGACGGTCTTTGTGATGAACTAATAAGATTTGTTCTAGCAGATTTTCAATTTTAGGAATGTCTTTTTCTTGTGCTGGTCTAATTTCCTTCATTGCAATAAAATTTCCCTTCTATGTGTTTTTAAATTTAAAGAGCTTGTAGAAATTTTTTCCCATTTTCAATTTGCATTTCAACATTTTTTATTGAAGTTCCACCGAAAGAATTTCTTTTGTTTACACAATTTTCGATTGTGATTTCAGAAAGGATGTCATCTTTGAATACATCTGAAAATTTATGAAATTCTTCAAGTTTCATATCATCAATCGCAATTTTCTTATCTTCACAGCAGGATACAATTTCTCCAACAATTTTATGAGCCTGTCTAAATGGAACATCGTGTTTTGCCAAATAATCGGCTACATCTGTTGCATTTAGAAAACCAGATTTCATAGAAGTGTAAATCTTCTCGTCATTTACAGTAACAGTGTTAAGCATTAAGTAAAAAATTTCAATTGATAATTTAATATTGTCAATAGAATCAAAAATTCCTTCCTTGTCTTCTTGCATATCTTTATTGTAGGCTAGCGGAAGTGCCTTCATTGTAGTTAGAATTCCCATAAGATTTCCATAAATTCTGCCTGTTTTTCCTCTTACAAGTTCAGCAATGTCAGGATTCTTTTTCTGTGGCATAATCGAAGATCCAGTTGCAAAGGCATCATCAAGATTTATAAAGGAAAATTCAGAAGTGCACCAAATAATAATTTCTTCTGAAAATCTTGATAAGTGCATTGAAATCACAGAAATAATCATCGCAAGTTCAATTATAAAATCTCTGTCGCTTACAGAATCTAAGCTATTTTCAGTTGGCTTTGAAAATCCAAGCTCTTTTGCAACAAAATGTCTGTCTAAGTCAAAAGTAGTTCCAGCCAAAGCTCCTGCTCCAAGCGGCATTTCATCACTTCTTTCTAAAAAGTCTTCAATTCGTGAAATATCCCTTTTAAACATTTGAAAATAAGCCATCAAGTGATGAGAGAACAAAATAGGTTGAGCCCTTTGTAAATGCGTATATCCTGGAATAATAACATTTTTATATTTTTCAGCAAGTTCCAATAGTACATTTTCCATTTTCACAAGCAATTTTGAAATTTCTCGTGCTTCTTTTCGCACATACATACGTACATCAAGAGCCACTTGGTCATTACGGCTTCTGGCAGTATGCAGTTTTCCAGCCACAGACCCAATAATTTGAGTCAATCTCTTTTCAATTGACATGTGAATATCTTCATCTTCAATCTTAAATTCAAATTTTCCATTTTTAATTTCATCCTTTATTTGAAGCAGCCCATTTTCAATTTCCTTTTGCTCACCTTCTGCAATAATCCCTTGCTTAGCAAGCATTCTGCTATGTGCAATGCTCCCAGTAATATCTTCTTCATACATTCTTTTGTCAAAAGTAATAGATGCATTAAATTTTTCTAATAATTTATTAGTTTCCTTATGAAACCGTCCTTCCCACATTTTTTTCATATTTTATTTTTTCCTTTCCAAAGTGTTATTTTTACTAATATTATAACAAAAAAGAAGAGTATTTAAAAGCCTAAAAAAATAAATTTAAATAATTAAAAAATATAAGTTTTTGTTTTATTATACAGATATGATATAATTGTATAAAGAAAAAAGGGAGGAAATCAAATATGAGAAGTAATAAGAAAGTAAAATTACCAGTTGGAATATCTGATTTCAAGGATGTCATTGAAAATAATTACTATTATTTTGATAAAACAAAATTTATAGAAAATATTTTGGAAGATGGTTCTAAAGTTAAATTATTTACTCGCCCAAGAAGATTCGGAAAGACATTAAATATTTCAATGTTAAAATATTTTTTTAATGTTAAAAATAAATATGAAAATAAAAAACTATTTGAAAATTTAGAAATTTCTAAAAGTGAATATTTTGAAAAACAAGGGAATTATCCAGTAATTTCTATTTCATTTAGAAATTATGAAGAAGAAAACTGGGAAAATGGATTCAAGGCTATCAAAGGAATTGTAAAAAGATTATATTCAGATTATAAATTTTTAACTGAAAAAATGGATGAGATTGAAATTGAAGAATTTAATTCTGTGCGAAGGGGATTAGATTCAGTAGAATGGGAGGCATCGCTTATCAATTTGTCAAAATATTTATATGAATATTATGGGAAAAAAGTTGTGGTGTTAATAGATGAATATGATCAGCCAATAATAGATTCTTATGTAAAAGGTTATTATGACAAAGCTATCAGTTTTTTTAAAAGTTTTTATGGATTAGTTTTAAAAGATAATGAATACTTAGAGATGGGAGTTATGACAGGGATATTAAGAGTTGCAAAAGAGAATATTTTTTCGGGATTGAATAATTTAGAAGTTCACACAATTTTGGATAGTGAATTTACAGAATATTTTGGAGTTATGGAAAATGAAGTAGAGAATTCTCTTAAAGATTTTGAGTTGGAATATGAATTGGATGATGTTCAAAAGTGGTATAATGGTTATTTATTTGGCAACAGAAAAGTTTATAATCCTTGGTCGATTATTAATTTTTTAAAAAGAGGAAAATTGAAGCCCTATTGGGTGAATACAAGTGGAAATGGACTTATAAAGTTGTATTTACAAAAATTAAAAAATGAAATTTTTGAAGATTTTTCAAAACTTTTAAATAAGGAAAATATTTTCAAACGAATTAATGATAATATGACTTTTGGAAATTTGGAAGCTAATTTTGAAAAGAATATTTGGAATTTGTTTTTTCATAGTGGATATTTAACTTTGGCAGAAGAATATGAGGAAAATAAAGAAGAAACATATTTGAAAATTCCAAATGAGGAAATCTTAAAAATGTTCTCTGAAATGTTTATTGAAGTGTATTTTGAAAATTATGAAAATTTTTGGTCTTTGACTAATGCATTAAAAAAAGGAGATATTGATAAATTTAAATTAGAGTTGAATAAAGTTTTGTTAGAAAATGCTGGAGTTTTTGATGTTAATGGAAATTATAAAGAACAATTTTATCACGGACTTATGCTTGGATTAGTTTTAATGTTGAAAAATGAGTATGGAATCGTATCGAATGGTTTTGCTGGAAAAGGACGATATGATTTGCTTTTGAAGCCTAAAAATATTTTGAAAGGAAAAGAAGGAATTATTATCGAATTAAAAGCTTTAAATATGGCAAAAAAATTAGACAAAGATAAAATTAAAGCAAAACTTGAAAATGAATGTGAAATTGCATTGAATCAAATTGATGAGAAAGAATATGGCTCTATTTTGAAAAATGCTGGGATCGAGAGAATGTTGAAAATTGGGATTGCATTTTTAGGAAAAGAATTTGAGATAAAATTTAGAAGAGAATGAATTTATTAGGATTATTCGTTAGAATTTGATAAAACAAATATTCTGAAGTAAGAAATCTTGATTTCTTGATTTCTAATTAAATAGTAAAAGTTAGGTTATCGGACAGGTCTAATAGAAATAAAAAATAAAAAAAATAAAAGAGAATAAATTTGGGAAAATATCTTTTAAAATTTTTGGAAAAAAGGTATACTATGTTTGTATTAATTTTTTGAAAGGAAGAATGAAATGGAAAAAAATAAGATGGAAAAGGAAGAATTGAAAAGAGATAATATAGGGCAAGAATATAAATGGAATTTATCGGATATTTATGAAAATTACTCGATTTGGGAAAAGGATTTTGAGAAAGTTGGAGAATTGAAAAGGGAATTGGCTAAATTTAAAGGGCAATTTGGGAATGAAGGTAAATTGCTGGAATTTTTTCAGAAACAGGAGGAGATGGATAAAATTTCGTATAAATTGTATAGATATCCACAGCTTGCAAGAGATTTAAATTCACTAGATAAGGAGGCTGTGGAACATTTGCAAAAAGTTCAGTTCTTGTTTGCGGAGATTTCTACTGAATTGTCTTGGGTAAATTCGGAACTGGTTGATAATCGTGAGAATATTGAAAAATGGATTGAAAAAAAGGAATTTGATGATTATAGATTTGGACTGAAAAATTTATTTAGACTGCAAAAGCATATTTTGGAGGAAAAGGAAAGTAAACTGTTGTCATATTACAGTTCATTCTTTTCAGCACCGAGAAGCATTTATTCGGAAGTTACGGTTACGGATGTGGAATGGCCTCAAGTTACACTTAGTTCTGGAGAAAAAGTGGATGTAACGCCTGCCAATTATTCTAAAATTTTGTCTACAAATAGAAATCAGGAAGACAGAAAACTGATGTTTCAGACATTTTATGCAATTTATGAAAAGAAAAAAAATACGATTGCGGCAATTTATAACTCAATTTTGCAAAAAGGAATTGCTTCAAAGAAAGCCTACAATTACGATTCATTTTTGTTAAGCCATCTGGAAAGCGACAATATTCCTGAAGAAATTTACTTAAATCTTGTCAATACGGCGAAAAATAATACAAAACCGTTGCAAAGATATTTAAAATTGAGAAAGAAAATTTTGGGACTTGAAAAATATTATAATTTTGACGGCTCAATTAATTTAATAGAATTTGACAAGGAATACGAATATGATGATGCGAAGGAAATAGTGTTAAATTCAGTTGCTCCGCTTGGAAAAGATTACGTAGAAAAAATGAAAAAAGCGATTTCAGAAGGCTGGCTGGATGTATTTGAGGCAAAAGGGAAAAGAACAGGAGCGTATTCTGCAGGAGTTTACGGAGTTCACCCATATATGCTTTTAAATTACAACAAAACTTTAGACAGTGTATTTACATTGGCACACGAACTGGGACATACTTTACACACTCTTCATTCAGATGAAAATCAGCCTTTCTCGATGGCAGACTACACAATTTTCGTAGCAGAAGTGGCTTCCACATTTAATGAAAGACTACTGCTTGACTATATGCTAGAAAATACCAATGATCCAAAAGAAAGAATCGCATTACTAGAGCAGGAAATTGGAAATATTGTTGGAACATTCTATTTTCAGGCATTGCTAGCAGATTATGAATATCAGGCACACAAGCTGGCAGAAGCTGGAGAGCCAATTACAGCGGAAGTTTTAAGCAAAATTATGGAAGACTTGTTTGACAAATATTACGGCGACATAATTGAAAAAGATGATTTAATCTATATTTTCTGGGCAAGAGTTCCACACTTTTTCAACTCGCCATTTTACGTGTATCAATACGCTACTTGCTTTGCCTCATCAGCGATTTTATATGAAAAAATGATAAATTCAAGTGATGAAAGCAAAAGAAAAGAAACGCTTGACAAGTACATTCAACTGTTGAGTTCAGGAGGAAATGACTTTCCAATGGAACAGCTTAAAAAGGCAGGAGTTGACTTGTCGAAAATTGAAACGATCGAGGCTGTGGCAAAGCAGTTTGATTTGCTGTTAGATAAATTGGAAGTGGAAATTGGGAAGTTGTAGAAAGATATTGAAATATAAAATAAACTTGCATCCAAACTTAAAATATTGTATAATAAAAAACATAAATAGTTAATACATGAAATGGAATGATAATTTGATATGGAAAAGAGCAATACAAAAGGAGATGGTGTATTTATGAAAAAAATTATTATGCTGGTTATATTGGTTATGACCGTGTTCAGCTGTGAACTACTTGATCCAAGTGGTTGGGAAAGAGCTCGTCGAAAAGATGCTGAAAGAGGAGTGAAATGTTACAAATATCCTAGTGGAAATGTGTACTGTGAGGATAAAGATGGAAATAACTACTAATTAGAATGTGAAAGTTGAAATATCATAATGTAAAAGAAATTATTAATTTATATAGGAAGGGCAGATACTTCTTATTTGGAGAGGATATATCTTGCTCTTTTTATTTTGGTTAAATAATTGTATTTTTTAATTAATTTTCTAATTAAAATCAATTCTGTTTTCAATATTAATAACATTGGTTTATTGTATTGACAATGTAATTAAAAATTGATACAATGAAGAAAAAAAGGAGGTATTTGTTATGGCAAATGCAAATTTAAGTATTAGAGTTGATAAAGAAACAAAAGAAAAAGCGAACGAATTATTTAACAAATTTGGCTTGACAATGACAACCGCAGTAAATATGTTCTTAAAAACTGCAATTAGAGAAAATAGAATTCCTTTTGAATTGAAATTGGAAGAAGAGCCAAATGAAGTGACAATGAAAGCAATTGAAGAAGGAAGACGGATAGCAAAAGATGATAGTGTAAAGGGATATGACAGCATAGAGGAGTTGAGGGAAGCTCTTGGTGTATAAAGTAAATTACTTTAATGAGGTTCTGAGTTTTTAATATTATAAGGGAGTGAATTTGTTATGAAAAAAATAGTTTTATTTTTTGTATTGGTTTTGGCAATTAATTTGTTTTCTGATGAATATGTAAGACAATTTTATAATTCAGATGGAGAAATGATTGGGTATTCACTTATGGACTTTGATTTTGAAAAATTTAGTGAAAAAGTTGAAGAATTTAAGAAGAAAATAGAAAGTGGAGACAAAAAGGCGATTAATAACTTAGCTAATTATTATGCTAGAAATAATTTTATTAGAGAAGCTAAAAAATATTACAATTTAGCAATAGAAAATGGCTCTAAAGTTGCGAAAAAAAATTTAGAACTGGTAGAGAAAATCCCCTTTCCTATAACTCCTGGTGTTTTTGATGAATGGACTTGGATTATACCTTTTAAAATAGGAAATGAATATAAATATGTGGTTAGAGGATACAAAGTAGATGGAGAAGAGTTAAATGAAAGTGAAAAAGATTTTATGAAATCCGCAACAAAAGAAGTTTGGAATAGACTTTTTGAAAGTGCAGATTTAGAAATTGTCGGTTATAGTGATTCAAGAGAAAAAAAATCAATTTCGTTGAAAAGAGCGGAGAAATTTGCTAAATTTTTTAGAGAGGCTGGATTGAAAGAAGGATTAAAATTTACAAAAATAATTGGCAGAGGAACTGAAAATCCAGTAGATAACGATGATACGGTCGAAGGAAGATACAATAATCGGAGAGTGGAAATTATAATAAAAAATGAAGTTGAACCAAAACCTATTAATGTTTTTGAATTGAAAAAACAGTTAGTGGATGAATAAAAAATTATAAAAATTTAGAAGGGATAAGTTTTTATGAAAAAAATAATTTTACTTTTTACAATAATTTTAGGATTTAATTTATTTTCGGATAACTTAAAAAATAATGAGAGAGCTAATATTTCTTCATATGATGAGTTTTTTCAAAAAGTAGAGCAATTGGAAGAAAAAATAAAAAATGGAGATAAAAAAGCGATTAATAATTTGGGGAATTTGTATGCAAAAGATAAAAATTCTCGAAATATTCCTAAGGCGAAAGAATATTATAGATTGGCAATAAAAAATGGTTCTGAAATTGCCAAGAAAAATTTGGAAATAGTAAATAAACTTTCGAAATTGTGTCCTGATGGAGCAATATGTGAAAATTGGACTACGATTAGATTTATAGATAAAGATGGAAAAATTGTGAAAATGATAATAAGAGGATTTCCTGTTAATAAAGAAGAAGTAACTGAGATTGAAAAATGGGAAATTAAAGGCGAAATAGAATATTTATTAAATGTTTTTCTTGAGAATGAAGAATTTATAATTGTTGGGTATGCTGATGAAACTGAAAAAAATAAAAAGAAATTATCTTTCTCAAGAGCTGAAAAAATGGCAGAGTTTTTGAAACAAAATGGATTGAGAAAAGATATAAAAATTAGTAAAATAACTGGAAAAAGTTCTGAAAATCCAGTTGATACAAATGATACGGAAATTGGAAGATACAATAACCGTCGTGTTGAAATTTTGTTAAAAACTGGGGAAGTTAAGAAAATTGATATTGAAAAATTATTGAATCAGTTAAAAGATGAATAGTGTTATCTGGACACTCTCTAATATCCTGTACTTTCATTTGTATTCAATATATCTTCATTATTTTTTATTATTTCTGAATCAGTGTAGATATAATTATTTATTTTCATTATTCCAATCCTTATTTTTATAATTTATGATTTCTAAAAAATTTATTTATTCTTTCATTTCCTTATATTCATGTGCAAATTTTTTATACTCTAAAGTATAATTTTTTAATCCTTTCGTTGTTTTTAATCTCCTTACCATTTCATTCGCTTTTTTAATATCACGTTTGTTCAGATAGTAGGAACATAACTCTATTAATGCCCCCGCTTCCTTTTGTTCAGCAGCCTTTTTATACCATTTAACTGCTTCCTCAATATTTCCTTCTTCCTTCAACTTATCCGCATAGCCTATCTGTGCCTCAGCTCTATTTTCCTTTATCGCTGATTCTTTAAAATATTCCCTTGCTTTTTCAAGATTCCCTTCCTCAAATTCAATGACTCCCATATAATAAATAGAATCTTTCAAGCCTTTCTCATATGCTTCTTTATACAATTTTCTTCCAACAGATTTATCTCCAAATACATTATAAAATCCTGACAAAGTTACTAATTCATCTTGAGAATATTTTATCATTTCTTTTTGTTCTATTTCAGCTTTCAAAAAATTTTTAATTATGATATTTTGTGCTGATTTTATATATAAATCTGCTATTTTTCTTTCTTTTTCATTTCCATCTAAATAATTTAGATATTTTTTTATATTAGAATTAAAACCAATAACTTCTGTATCGTTTAACAATTTATCCTTCCAGTAATTTACATTTTTTATATCATTTTTTAAATAACCTATTCTTACCAGTGAATACATAGAGTTTGCATCCTTTAATTTTGATCCTTCTGTATAAAGCTTTACTGCTTCATTCACTTTTTCCTGTCTTTCAAACATATATCCTAAATTTTTATAATATTCCAAATCGCCTAATTTTATAGCTTCTAAATAATATTTTTCAGCAGCAGCATAATCTTTTCTTTTATCAGCAAAAGTTCCTAATATCCCTGCTACTTCTTTGTTTCCTTTATCATATGCTATTTTAAACCATTTTTCACTTTCATCTGTTTTTCCTGCTTCATAGTACATAGTCGCTATTTTTACATATGCTGCTTTATTATATTGGGCTATTTCCAGTAGCATTTCTTCAGCTTTTTTATAGTTTTTATTATTAATTTCATTTTCTATTTCAGCAACTCTTTTTTCGTATTCTTCTTTATTCAATACTATTGTGTAAGTTTTTTCTTGGGGTTCAGGTTTTTCACAACTTATTGTTGCTAATGATAATATTATCAGTATTATTGTTTTTTTTAACATTTTATTTAACTCCTTTTATTTCAATATCTGTTAAATAATCTAATTTTACATTATTTTGAATAATTTCTTTATCAAGTTTTTTATTTTTCAAAAACATATCTGCTCCAAAAATTCCTTTACTCATAAAGCCAGCAGTTTCTATATTTCCTACCGTTTCTTTAGCAAAATCATACATCTGTATTCCTGGTTCCCCTGCTATATTTTTTGCTTTTTTTATTAGCATCATGCCTTCATCAGAATTTTCAAATAAAGATTTTGTAGACTCAGCAAGAGCAAATGTTTTTGCTCCTATCCCTGTTTGCAATTCGGTGTATAATACTCCTCCTATACCACACTTCTTATAAAATTTCTATCTGAAGGTGAAAACAGACTTCCTAAAAAGGCATTTTCTATTTCTGGATTTTGTTCATTATACACCCTAGATATTAGATTTGTTGGAAATTTACTTAACAAGGGGGTAAAATCCCCTTGTCATTTAAAAAATAAAATATTATTTGTATTTTTGATTTATTCTTTTTTTCAATTCTCCTAATAGAATAGGCTTGGAAGTTTTTATCAAATCCTTATAAACATTATTTAAATGTCTGATTACAGATTTATCGGTTATTTTTATACAAGTTTCGTGATTAAAGAGAAAGCCTGTAGTAGTAAAGTTTAAAGAGCCTAAAAAGGCAATTTTGCTGTCGATTATGTAGATTTTACTATGAAGATTGTAACTTTTTTCAAGAATATGTACATTGAAATTATCTCGTTTTGAGTAGTAAAATTCGTGGTTTATTGTTAGTTTTCTTAAAAAAAGGGTTAATATTCCAAAAATGATGGTAAGTGCTAAAAAATTATTTTTGGAAATTGGGAGTATATTTTTTGTAAAGGAAACATCGAAAATAAAGGATGTAAAGATTTCTAACGCTGCGATGGATAAAATAATATAAAAAAATATTAATAGGGATTTTCCCAAAAGAAACAACCATTTTTCAGAACCTAAAATAGGATTTTGGCTATATAAATTCTTTTTTAAGAAGGGATAAATTCTTTCATTATCTTTTGAAATAATGTTTACTTGAACATCTTTGTTTAATGCCTCGAAAATATCTTCAGTTATCATATCCCCGCTTAAAAAGGGAGAAATTACCGTAATTGATTTTTTAGCTTTCCGTATTGCATTTCTAACACTAATTCCAGCCTTTTTCCCAACATAAATATCACAGGAAATTCCTTCTAAAAAAGATTGTTCAAATTTTGGGATGCTTTTTTTTCTTTCAGTTTTTGTTTTTACAATTTTTTTTGTTGAATTATTTGTTCGTTTTGTTGTAGTTTTTTTCATTATTTTTCCTTCTCTTTATTTAGATCTGAACTTTTGAAAAATTCAGAAATTTCCTTCATCGTTCGTTTATCCTTTAGAATACTGGTGTGAGTTGTATTTTCAATAATTTTGAAATTATCAGATTTCATTTTTGCAGTTTTTAGAGGCACCATCCCGTCGTCTTTTCCACGAATTATCATCGAATACAGCGGATTATTTGTTTTATTTCCAATTAAAATCATATAGTCGTAATCAGGCTCGCCAAGCTGATTTACAAAACTGTCTTTTTTTGTGCTAAATTGGGGAACGACTTTTCCAAGCATAGATGGGAGTTTATCTACAAAAGGAACGTCTGCCAGATGACTTCCGTGTGATGGTGGAGAAATAAATACGACTTTTCCTAGATTTTCAAGTGGATTTTCCTTTAAATAATACCGAAGGATTCCAGTTCCCATCGAATGTGCCACAAAATTAATTTTTATATTTTGATTAAAATTTTTGTTTATTTTATTACTGTTTTCAGCTATTTCATAATATTGATTTCCTATTTTTTTATGAAAATTTTCTGAGAAAATCTGCTCTTTAATATTTTCAATATTTGGCTCTATATAAAGATCAGAAATTTCCTCAGCAGTTTCTTTTGTTGTGGGATACTGAATATTAATAATCCTGTAATTGTCCTTAAAATTTTGAGCGATGCTTTCCATATCTGAACTTTTTCCATAAATACCATGAAGAAGTACCAAAAAATCCTGATTTTTCCGAGAATCATCATTCTTTTTATAATAGATTTTAACTTTATATTCGTGATAGAGAAGTTTTGCTATGATATTTTTTGCTATAATAATTTCGGCTGCCTTAAATGTTGAACCAATTAATATATCTTTCATTATTTCTTTCATTTTTTACGGTTATTCCTTTTCATCATATTCCGTCACTATTTTCCTTTAAAAAATTAAGTCGATAAAATTCAAAAATCCCCATTTCTCCAAGTTTTGAAACATATTCATCAATTTGTTTAATATATTCTGAAATTTTTTCTCCTTGCCCGCCAGTTGCGATAACATAAGCATTTGGGAAAAACTTTTTATATTGCAGAATTAGTTCTTTTATTGAGCCAACATTTCCATAAAAGATACCAGCATTAATTTGAGAAGCTGTATTTATTCCCAGAACAGTTTCAGGCTCTGTAAATTCGATTTTAGGCAAAGCGGCAGTATTGCTAAACAGGGCATTTATCGAAAGTGCAATTCCTGGAATAATGCATCCACCCATATAAGTTGAATCCTTTATCATGTCAAAGGTTGTGGCTGTTCCAAAGTCAATTATTAAAAGTTCCTTTTCTGGATAAAGTTTTTTTACCGCTAAAATATCGACAATTCTGTCTGCTCCAAGCCCACGTTCCATATTTGGCAAGATTTTTATTTCTTTTATTTTATTTTCTACATTGTCAAGCGTTACAAAAGTTGGATCAATTTCAAAATATTTTTTTCCAAGCCTTGTAAAGTTTTCATTAATATTTGGAACAACCGATGAAACTATAATATTTTTTATATTTGAAATTTCCAGATTTTTGCTTTTTGCAAATTCGTTTAACATTATAAAAAGAGTATCTTCGGTAAATTCCAAATGTGTCGGTATTCTAAATGTTGCTAAAATATTTCCATCTTCGTTATAAAAAATTGGTACAATATGTGTATTTCCAATATCAAATCCTAAAATCATAATTTTTTTCCTTTCTATAAAAAACTATTTTTAATTTCTTTATTTTTTAACAATTTCATTTAATTTATAGTAATTTTACTTCATAAATAATCCAATATAGGCCATAATTGATAAAATAACTCCCACAATCGCTTCTCCGCTCATTAGTCCATTTGATATTAAAAGCAGTTTTGAATGGGAATTCTTTGAAACCTTATTTCCTATAAAACTTACAAGCCCTCCTAAAAATACTGTTGAAGTCAAGTAAAATGGAACATAAATTCCAATTCCAAAAGTTAAGACTGGTAAATTTAAAAGGCTTAAAATTAGCCCAGCTGAAAGGCCCATAAAGAAAATTCCTAAAAATGGGATTCCATTTATTACTGTCGCTACAATGGAAGCCTGTAATGCGATTAATTCAGTATTTTCAACAGGTCCGATTACTTTGTAGACTTTGAAAAATACGAAAAATAAAAACGTTATTACAAATGAACTTACGATTGCACCGATTAATTCTCCAAAAAGTTGTTCTGAAGGTTTTACTTTCATTTTGTATCCTGATTTAAAGTCGTTCAGAATATCGCCTGCAAGTCCGCAAGCAACTGTTATAATGCAGGCCAGCATAAATAATATTAAAGTATTTAAATTTGTATAAAATTTTATTCCGCCAATGTTTAAGCCATTTAGCATTTTATTTAAAAATGAAATTAGTAAAATTGTGATTATAGCGTAAATTTCCATTGGGTTGACTCCAGTTTTTCCAGTTGAATATCCAGCGATTATTGTACATAAAATTGAAATCAGCACTAAAACTAATGAAAGAAAAATTGGTAATTTATAAATAAAAGTTATAACAATTATGGAAATAACCGATAAAATAAGTAATTTTGCTACAATGCTTTTATTTTCTGTATCCTTTTTCATTTTATTTGCAAAAATAATTTTTAAAACTATAGCAATTCCAATCCCAATCATAAATCCCATTCCAAAACTGTTTTTCATAATAGGAAAATCAGCAATTTTAAATATTTTTGCAAGCGGCTCTCCAATGAAAAGAACAATTGCTCCGCCTAAAAACCAGACAAATGTATTTACAAATCCAAGCACATATCCCATTCCAACCAGAAGTGGCGATAGATAAATACTGAAAAGCCCATTTTTTAGTGTAATTACTGTTGGAATTACAGGCGCTTTTCCCTTTGTAAAGCTGAAGTCACGAAAAAAAGCAATAATTGAGCTAAATAATGTTCCGAAAGCAACATATCTGATGTTTTTCACACTTTTTCCTGAATCTACAAGATTATAGGCAGCTTCTCCAATTGGAAATTCCAATTTTTCCTCTTCGATCAATTTTGCACGAAAAATGTACGATAAGAATGCTCCTGCGACACTTCCTCCCAAAATAGTTAAAAGCAGCTGATACTGATTAATATCCGTTAATTTTCCGCCTAGAATAATGTAGGCAGGCATTGTAAAGGCAACTCCTCCAGCTACCATTGATCCAGCGCTCATAATAGTATGTGAAATTGTAATTTCCTTGTTATTCGCTTTTTTAAATAAATTTAACGTCATCATAGATAAGAGCGTAACCATTATAGTCGGCCACGGCAATGCTCCAAATTTTAGTGCAATGTAAAAAGAGCTTGAAGATACCAGAACTGCTCCGATAATTCCTGTTAAAATCGCTGGAAAAGTTATATTTGTTTCATTCCTTCCAATCTTTGATACTATTTTTTTTGTTTTTGCCATTTAAGTTTCCTCCTAATTTTATTTTTGTATGAGACTATATTTATACTATTTCCCATAAAATAATAGATTTGCTATAACTTTTACTACACAAGAGTTCAAGACTCCTTGTCAAAAAAATAAACTATAGTTGCTATCTTTCAAAAGGGACTTAGTATTATTATTAAAATTTTACTTCATTTAGAGGGTGTTTGTCAATGAAATTTTAGAAATATAATTAATTTATAATATGATTTAGTATTAGATTTATTGGAAATTACAATAAATTTTTGAATTTATTATT
>ERZ773031.353-NODE-353-length-25515-cov-9.094423_pt1 | contig 25515 bp, 14 predicted proteins | sample MGYA00511666_ERZ773031 | MGnify/ENA primary metagenome ERZ773031 (study PRJEB29015, sample SAMEA2738135) | human oral metagenome | biome: human oral; feature: human-associated habitat; material: saliva | place: China | collected 2250 ...
ATTTATATTTTAATTTATAATTTATTTACCTTAAAAATCTACATTTTATTACTCTTTGTTTTATTATGCTTTTTTGCCCTTAAATTCCACAATTTTTACCCCCTTATTAACGTGTGAGATATAAAAATGTAACGTGTAACGTGTAACGGTGTAACAAAAGGAAGTGAAAGGAGGCCTCCCCAAGAAGCCTCCGAAAGGAGAGAAAGCCTCCCCCGACCCCTCCGAAAGGAGGGGAGTCCCATTCGCTCAGGGGAGGATAAGCAAGGAGAGTATTGCAAATCTTCATCCAATAGGGCTCCCCTCCTTTCGGAGGGGCTTGGGGAGGCTTCTTGGGGAGGCTTCTTGGGGAGGCTTTTCTCCACTCGTTAAATGCGAAAATCGTGTTAGCGTATTATGTTGATTATTAGTTAGTTATCGGTGTTTGTGTCATTTTGTTGAGTACTAACACCCCCTCGTTACCCTCATTTTCTTGCTTCCTTCTTCGATTCTTCGTATCTTTGCATTGATGATTAAAAACCATTGACCAGTAAACTTGTTAAACGAAAAATCCAGCGTTATGATTACTAAGATAATCCAAAAAATAAAATTCCAAAATCAATATAATGATTCCCTCGAGTTAGCGAATTTGCTAGTCGACGAATTGTTCGTAAAGGTGCTCTGTGCTTTCTCTTGCCTCTTGCGATACTCCGTGTATGAAGGCGAACGTTTTAACGCAGGATTAAAGAAGTCTGCATTGAAGTGCTGGAATCCGTTTCGACGAAATGTGCTGAACGAACAGAGTTGTCCCGAACCATTTAAACCCTTTTTAATAAAGTTCCATTCATTTTTTTTAAAATCTGCGCCATGAAGTCAAAAAAGTAAAAAAGCCGAATCTTTCTAGAACTTTTCCTTACTTTTGCAGGCGTTTGGAGATCCTTGTATGGCATTGCTTAATAGCGTTCTCTGAATAACAAAACAAACACCTATAAACATTTATTCAATGAAAACAAAAGCTATTTTATTGGGACTTACATTGGCTCTTATCCCTGGTCTGAATAGAGCTGAAAACGGCATTAAGATGGTTGTTGGTACTTATACCGACGCAGGAAGTAAGGGTTTATATTCCTTCTCTTTTGATGATTCTAATGGCTCTGCAAAGGAACTCAGCTCGTTAAAAGTCGATAATCCTTCTTATTTCACCTTTAGTAAGAATGGGCGTTTTATTTATGCTGTAAGCGAGAAAAACAATGCCACAGCAGCACTTAATGCCATCAGCTTTGACCCTGTGAAAGGCGACTTAGGATTGATGAATTCTCAACTAACGCATGGCGCAGATCCATGTTATGTTGATACTGACGGAAAGATTGCGCTCACGGCTAATTATTCGAGTGGTACAATTTCTGTATTCCCTATCTTAAAGAACGGCACGTTGGATAAGTCTCTTCTTATGGTAAGTAGTAAAAAAGGCGGACCTAACAAGACGCGTCAGAATACGCCTCATGCCCATTGTGCTATCTTTGCCCCTGATGGTTATATTCTTTCAACAGACTTTAGTGGGGATAGAATTCTTAGCTTCTATTATGATAAGGATAAGAAAAAACTTGAAGATCACGGCATAGCCGCTCATCTGAAAGCTGGTTCTGGTCCTCGTCATATCACCTTCTCTCCCAATGGGAAATATGCTTATCTTATGAGTGAATTGTCAGGGAAAGTGACGGTGTTCACTTATGAAGAAGGAAAGTTGAAGGAAATCCAAACGCTAGTGGCTGATGATGCACGTGCGCAAGGAGGTGCAGATATTCATGTCAGCCCTGATGGTAAATTTGTTTATGCTAGTACACGCCTAAAAGGCGATGGAATCACGATCTTCCGTGTGAATGGCAATGGAACGCTAACGCGGGTAGGCAAACAATCAACGGGCAAACATCCTCGTAATTTTGCCATCACGCCCAATGGTAAATTCCTCCTTGTGGCTTGTCGTGATGCTAATAAAATTCAATTTTTTTCACGAGACAAGGAAACGGGTATGCTCAAGAATACGAACCAGGATATCCATCTGAGTCATCCTGTTTGTGTAAGATTCTATAATTAAAATTTTACTAACTATTGTCAATACTTCATACAATCCTTTCCCTTTCTTCTCAACCTTCAATCTAAGTCCAAACGCTCAAAGCCCCACAAATTTCAGCAATATAACCTCGTGTTAAAGTATAGACAAATATTTACATTTTAAGTTTTATTTACTTATAACGAATCAAGAGAAATGATATTCATTATAGTTAAAATATTAAAATTGTTCTCGTTAACACATTGTTATTGTGCGATTTATAGTTAACTTTGCATCCGTTTTGGAAGGCTATTTTTTAAGAGTGTAAAGCCACTATTGTTTTGTTCACGACAATTAACTTCGATAATTTTAGATTGTATAACAAATTATAAACCATAATTTTTGGAGTTCAACGCCCTCAGTAATATTAAGGTGAGAAACTCCGTTTAGTGATTATTTTGATATGAAGAAGAAAGATTATGTAAAGCCTAACGCACAGGTGTTAAGCCTTTACACAGATGAGTTTATGGAGGGTGGGTTCCATGCACACAGTGGTATAAGTGGTACTATTGAGTCAGGTGAAGATGCAGGTGACCCAGAAGAGTCTAACCCAACAGCTTTCTAAAATTAAAAAGACGATTAACGTAATGGGATCAAAGAAATCCCAAGACATAATTAAGTTTAAAAGACAGATGAAGAAATTACTTTATTCGTGCATCGCTTTCTGTACATTGATATTTGCGAGTTGTGCAGACCAAGATGTATCAGAGACAAATGTGACTAATAATGATGGACCTGGTGTAAAGGTTTCTATGGCGATGGAAGGTGAAATGCAGAGTGATGCAGTAGTACACCCCACTAGTCGTGCTATTGGTTATGAAGTAAAGGACGATAATGGTTTCCCAACCGCTAAAGGTCTTTACAATGGTGTTGGAGCAAGTGCGCACGAGCTTACCACAGGCACGAAGGTTCCTGTTGTACTTATATTCAAAAGTGACAACGCAAGCCAGCCTGTAACAAAGGTGAAGACAATGTGGACTTACACACAGGGTGGTAAGTTGACTTTGAAATCAAGCGAGACTTTCGAGATGAAAAGTGGTACTGACCTTAGCCAAGGCACATGGTATGTATGTGGTATCTTAGGTGGAGAGTTGGACAACGCAAATAGTAATGTTAAGTTCGATGGCTTCGTTGGAGATTATACACCTACAACAAGTGGAAGCAAGACTACCTTTGGCGCAGAAATCCCTTATATCTTCGGTTGGCGTAAGTTGGAAACTAACCAAGCAAAGAAAACGATTAAGGCAAATGATCCTGTTCGTTTCAAGCAATTTGGTTCTATCGTACGCTTGAAGGTGACTAACAATACTGGTTTCGGCTTTAAGTATGATGGTGTTCGTATCATCACAAGTAACATTCTCGTTGGTCAGTTCGACCTAAGCTCATTTGATAATGCGTCTAACCTCGGTGATACACAAGATGGCGTTCTCAATGATGCGACATCAAATGATTATAAAAAGGTCTTCAAGGCATTTAATTTCACTCAGCGTGCTATTACTGATGCTAAGATAACAAGCTTGGCTTCAACAAATAAGTTCAGCATACACAATGACCTTAGCTATTACGATTATAAGTTTAATGACTTCGTATCGCTTGCAAATGGTCATTCTGACAAAGGTTATGTATACGTATGGATGGCTCCTAAACAACAGACAATAAATATATACGGCTCTCAAGAAGGAGTTGGTAGTCCTGTTGAGACAAAACAAATCTCTAAGACACAGTTCATGTTGATGGCAATACCAACAGAGACAAGTGCAGGAAACAAGGTTGTACCAACATCTATCAATATGATACCTGCTTATGGTACACGTGCTGACTATGTGTCTGGTAGAAACTATCCAGCTAAGGGAAGTGTTGTATATAACTTCCCTCCATTGAGCTATATTGCAAAGCACGATAACTTTGGCACTGATGCTGAATTGTCGGTTGATAACGATTATAATGTGGCTAATACAAAACGCTATACTTACCAAGAATACGTTGTAAACACAGAGAAGATAAGTGATAAACTGGCTTCTATACCATCTGGATATATGTTTGCAGGTAATGAATACTGGCGTAGTATCATTGCACAATACTATGGTTTTGCAGGCTTCCGTAATGCTGGTACAAGCTATAAGTATTCTGTCGGCATTGTTTCTCCTGCCAAATTACCAGGTTGGAGTACCACTAAACTCGTCTTCCAATCCTATTCTAAGGGTGTGAAAGATAGTAACGGCAAACTTATTGCCTATATGATTGGTATGTCGAAAAAACCTGATTACATTAGCAATAGCGGAGAAGGACAGCTTTATATGGGGCATGTAACAACTCCTACAACGCAAGTTAGCGCAGGACTTGACGGCAATCCAACATGGATAGACAATAATAACTATCGCTATACCATACGTTATGAAGATGTGAATGGGTCAGCTGTACTCACTCAACGTTACCTTGGTCCACGCTTTGTACTTGATATGGATGATATCGATACGGAAGATTTCTGGGCTGACCCAAGTAATGGCACCACCTATCCAGCCGATACTAAGCGTATATTCCCATATGCAGGAGTGAATAGTTCTGTACGAGCTAATGGACAAACAATATGGTTCTATGATACGAATACGGCAGGAAAGATGACACAGTATTGGACTCCTGACAATACAACAAATACTGGAAGATATGATCCTAAGGGGTCTGATCATAATGGAGCAATGCTTGGATTGCATGGCGTTCTACCTAAACAAGCAGTTGCTTTCATAGGCTCTCAGGGTGGAGACGAGGTTTGTGGTTTCGTTAAACACTATCTTTATGTAAACGTTCCTGTAAATGGAGATCAGGATAATGCTGATTCAAGATACAAGAAAAACTTTATTATGAGTGCTCCAGTTCGTTTATGGAAGACAATTCCATACGCTGACTAATACAGAAATATTATATGATAAAGGTATCGGCAATGTCCTTCAAAGGATGTTGTCGATATTTTTTTGTGTGTAAGGCTATTTGTTTGAAGTACTGGTTTCTATGAAAGACGAATAAATGAATAACATTTGCGTATATAGAAGAAAGGAAGTATCTTTGTAAATTTTTGTACCTCTATAATATAATGTTTAAGATCTGAATTTATATGAGACAATACATTTGGATGATTCTTCTTGCACTTCTTCTCACTAATTGCACAGATAATAATGGGAAGAAATATGTTATTGGTGTTTCACAATGTTCGGGAGATATATGGCGTAATAAGTTGAATAACGAACTAGTGATGAGCACTTATCAACATGATAATGTGAGTTTGAAGTTTGCATCAGCCAATGATAACGATCGCTTACAAACTAAGCAAATTAATCAATTCATCAATGAAGGCGTTGATCTCCTTATAGTCTCTCCTAACCAAGTACATACAATCTCTGCCGTTATTGATAAAGCATACGACAAAGGTATACCTGTTATTCTTTTCGATCGAAAGACAGATTCTAAGAAATATACGGCCTTTATAGGGGCGGATAACTATGAGGCTGGACACGAAATAGGCCATTTCATCGCTCAACAACTTGATGGGAAAGGCAATATAGTAGAGATTTGTGGATTGAAGGCATCATCGCCCGCCATAGAACGTGATCGTGGTTTCATGGATGCACTAAAGGATTATTCAGGGGTAAAAGTGATTGCTCGTAAGCATGGAGATTGGGTAAAAGAGAGTGGTGTAATGGCTATGGACAGTGTACTCACACAAGCACAAGAGCCTATCCAATATGTCTTCGCACAAAATGATCGTATGGGCTTGGGAGCTTTGCAAGCCATTAGGAAACATGAGGCAAAGGGGATAAAGATAGTCGGAATAGATGCTCTTCCTGTTCCAGGAGGTGGTATGGAGAATGTGCGGGATGGTAATTTAGAAGCATCCTATATCTATCCTACGCGTGGTGATGCCGTTATGCAATTGGCATTGAATATCCTTGAGAAGAAGCCTTATAAGCGTGATAACTATCTAAAAGGTGCATTAGTGACAAAGGCAAATGCTAATGTTCTTCTTATGCAAAATGAAGAGATGATTAAGCAAACTGCTCGTCTCAATGCACTTCATGGGAAAGTGGATACTTATTTAGTGCAATATAATCATCAAAAGATGTATATTGTGCTTTTTAGCATAATTCTTCTCTTGTTGATAGGAATCATGGTTTATATCTATCGAACTATCCTTATGAAGCGAAGAATAGAGGAAGAAGCCAACAAAGCAAAACTTCAGTTTTTTACAAATATAAGTCATGAATTGCGTACACCACTTACGTTGATAGCTGACCCTGTGAACTATATTATTCATGATGATAACCTTAATTTACAACAACGAAATATGCTTCAGATAGTACAACGTAATGTGCTTGTCTTGACACAATTGGTTAATGAAATTCTAGACTTCCGCAAAGTTCAAAATGGAAAGATGGAGCTTCGCCTCTCTGACTTTAATCTTACAGAGAATATGAAGCAATGGATTAAATTATTCAATACATCTGCACAGAAAAAGCATATTATCATCAGTATGGATGCCTCTGAAAAAATAATGCTCAGAGCAGACCATGATAAGATAGAGCGTATCTGTTATAACCTTCTTAGTAATGCTTTGAAATATACATCGGAGGGTGGGAATATTCTTTTCAAAGCCATCGAAAAAGATGGACACGTCACCATTAGTGTGACAGACAATGGTTGTGGTATAGCCTCTGACGAACTAGCTTATATCTTTAACCGATTTTATCAAGCCAAAAATTCAGGTCGTGGGACGGGTATAGGGTTGGCTATTGTGAAAGCTTTCACAGAGTTACATCACGGAGAGGTGAGTGCCAAAAGTGAGATAGGAAAAGGTAGTACATTTACTATCAATATTCCTCGTTGGCAAGAGGGAAAAGTGACAGAACAATCAACCGATTCTATTGAACAGGTGGTTGACTACACCGAAACGCAAGAGATTCCTAATCAGGCACGACATATTGATGACCTTATTCAGCTTTATCAGACTGATAAACCAGAGGTGTTGATCATTGATGATAATAATGACATTCGTACTTACCTAAGAACTGTGCTGTCTGAGAGTTATAATGTGAGCGAAGCAAGTGATGGAAAGAGTGGGTTAGAATTGGCAAGAAGGATTGTTCCAGACATAATTCTGTCGGATATTATGATGCCCATAATGGATGGTTTGGAGTTTTGTCAAGAACTCAAGACAGACAAGGCCATCAGTCATATTCCTGTCATTTTACTTACAGCACGTAATCTAGACGAACAACGTGCAGAAGGTTATGAACATGGGGCAGATGCCTATATAGCCAAACCTTTCTCTTTACGACTGCTTCTTTCACGCATTGAGAATCTTATAGAAAGTAGGAAGAAGCTAAGTCAAGTACTATCAAAAGGCGTTGAGGACGATCAAATCGGTAATTTATCGAATGAAACGGACAGGTCTTTCCTCAAACAATTACGAAAGATTATACAAGAGAACCTTGCAAATAGTGATTTAAGTGTAGAGCAGATTGGCGATGAAATCGGACTTTCTCGTGTACAGCTTTATCGGAAAGTAAAGGCTCTTACTGGTAATTCTCCTGTAGAAATCGTACGTAAAGCCCGTCTCACTCGTGCTCGCCATCTCCTTCAAACGACTGAACGTACGGTGTCAGAGATAGCATATTCTGTAGGATTCTCCACTCCTAGCTATTTTTCTAAATGTTATAAGGAGGAGTTTGGAGAGAATCCGAAGAAATGAGGAGGAAATACTTACTTTTTTCTTGGATTTAAATAAAAGGATTTTCGTTAAGAACGTACATTTTTATCAATTATCAACTCTAGGTAACATTTGTTATATAGAGAGAACGATAATTGCACATGTTTTTTATCTTCAAATAGTAGTTTTGCGTCAGAATTCATAAATCCAAAATTACTAACATCAATCATTTTCTTAATGGAAAGAATAAGGAAAATCGTTTTGAGTGCAGTACTTCTTATGTTCTGTTCTATCATTTATGCACAGAACAAGATTACTGCAAGTGGTACCATAGTCGATGAGACTGGCGCACCTGTCATTGGTGCCACTATCATGGAAAAAGGTACAGCCAATGGAACTGTAACAGACATTGACGGTAACTTTAGTTTAAAAGCCAACGAGGGGTCTCCACTCACTATCTCTTACATTGGTTATTCAACTATTGAAGCAAAAGCCTCATCAAAGATGAATATTAAGCTGAAGCAAGAGGCCAATGAATTGAATGAGGTAATTGTTACAGGTTATACTACTCAACGTAAAGCCGACCTTACTGGTGCTGTTGCTGTTATGGACATGAAGGGCGCAATGAGTAAGTCTGAACCGAACATGCTTAGTTCTATGCAAGGTAAATTAGCTGGTGTGAACATTGTCACAGATGCAGCACCTGGTGGAGGTAGTTCCTCAATCCATGTTCGTGGTATGAGTACTATCAACGCATCAAATCCTCTTTACATCATTGATGGTGTGGCAACTAGTGAAAACCTAAACTCTTTAAACCCTGCAGATATCGAGAGCATTCAGGTATTAAAAGATGCTTCTTCAGCCTCTATCTATGGTAGTCGTGCCGCAAATGGCGTTATTATCATTACTACAAAGAAAGGTAAGGGTAATCGTTTAATGGTAAACGTTGATTATAGTGCATCACTTCAGACAGTCGCAAAGACTTATAAAATGATGAATGCTGAGCAGTGGGGGCAAGCTTACTGGACGGCTAATAAGAATGCAGGTCTTCATCCATCTCATCCTTTCTATGGTGCTGGTAATGAGCCTATACTTGTTGAGTATCTTGATGCTGAGCATAAGATAAAGGCTTCTAATACTAATTGGCAAGATGAAGTTTATTCACCTGCTTGGACTCATAACCTTAGTGCAAGCGTTCAGAATTCATCGGAGAAGGGCTCAATGCTCTTCAGTGCAAACTATATTAAACAGAATGGTTTGATAGACAAAACTTTCTATCGTCGCTATAGTGTTCGTCTCAACTCAGACTATAATATATCTAAGTATGTGAAGTTAGGAGAGAACCTTATGGTTAGCCAATGGTCAAACCTTGGTGTTGCAACGAATGCTGACCGTGGTATTCCTTATACCGCAATGCGTCAACATCCTGCTATCCCCGTTTACGATGCAGATGGTAGATTCGCTTCTCCAATGAAGTTGGCTAATTCTGATATTGCCAACCCATTACAGGAGATTTACAATGCTCGTGATAATGAGAATGATAGCTGGCGTATCTTTGGTAATGGCTATTTGGAGATATATCCAATCAAGGGTCTAACTTTAAAGACGAACTTAGGATACGAACACATACAATACAAAAATCAGACTTTAGGTCGTAGAATCTTAGCAAGTGACAATAATAGTGTAGATCGTGGTTATGGCGAAGGTAATACTTTCACATGGACGAACACAGCAAACTATTTACTCGATATTAACGATCGTCATCATTTCAACTTCCTTCTAGGTACTGAGTTCATCAAATACTCATTTGATGGTTTTAGTGCTTTCCGTAATGGATATGCCTTTGAGGATGCCGACTATATGGTGCTAGATGCTGGTGAAGGGACACAAACTAATGGTGGAAACAAGAGCGAATGGGCGTTATTCTCTCTTTTTGGAAAGGTTGATTACAACTTCATGGATCGTTATCTTTTCAGTGCAACATTACGTCGTGACCAAACATCACGCCTCTTTAAGAACAACAACTCTGGTGTCTTTCCTGCGTTCTCTGCAGCTTGGCGTGTTTCTGAAGAGAAGTTCTTTCACAAAAACGACTTTTTAAACGATCTTAAATTACGTATCGCATGGGGACAGAATGGTAACTCTGCCATTGATTCTCCTTATGCTTATTACACCACATACGCTTACAATCTTGGTAATGGTAGTTATGACCTTAATGGCACGGGTAAAGATGTAGTTGGTGGTATGACCGTTAAGCGTATGGGTAACAAAGATCTTAAATGGGAGACTACCACACAGACCAACCTTGGTTTCGATGCTCTTCTCTTTAAGAATACCCTCTCACTATCATTCGATTACTATTGGAAGAAAACCTGCGATATGATTACCATCCCTCCAACGTTGGCTGTTGCTGGTGAGAATGCACAGTACTACATGAACACTGGAGACATGGATAATCATGGTTGGGAATTGAACCTCTCTTACCATTCAGCACAGCATGGTGACTGGCAATGGAATGGTTCTTTGAATATATCTCATTACAAGAATAAGGTAACTAGACTTAACGATAAAGTGAAATCTATGGGTGGTGACTATCGTATCATAGAGAGTCAACCAATGGGAGTTTACTATGGTTATGTTTGTGATGGTATTTTCAAAACAGCAGAAGAAGTCGCTAACCATGCTGTATACGCTGATGGTATAAAACAAGTTGGACATCTTAAGTTCCGAAACCTAGATGGAAACGATGTTATCAATGAGGCTGATCGTACTATCATAGGTGACCCTAACCCAGACTTATCTCTTGGTTTGAACCTCAATGCAAACTATAAGAACTGGTCACTAGATATGTTCTTCTCTGGCGACTTTGGATTTGATATCTATAACACAACTAAGCGTCAGTTAGAGTTTATGAGCTATGGTGGTGTTAGCACAAATCGTAGTACAGATGTCCTCAATGCATGGAGTGCAAGCAATCCTAATGCTTCTATTCCTGCAATCTCTGTCGCAGATAACAGTAATGATGTACGTATGAGCAATTATTTCCTAGAGGATGGCTCTTACTTGAAACTGAAGTATATAAAGCTTTCATATAACTTTGGAAGCAATGTGTTAAAAGCACTTCACGCATCAAACTTAAGCATATATGGTCAGGTAGAGAACATCTTTACTATCACAGGGTATAAGGGTCTCGATCCAGAAGTACCACTCGGGGCTTATGGAGCACGTATTGACAATGGTCCATATCCACGTTCAAGAACCTTCACATTAGGCGTAAACTTGACATTCTAAAGTAACTAAATAGATTAAAAGAAATGAAAGTTATATATAATAAAATAGCCTTGGGCGTAGCTACGCTAGCTCTATCTCTCACAGTTGTATCTTGTAATGATGCATTGGATTTAGCACCAAAAGGCGAGATTACGAAAGAACAACTCAATGATAATAGTGTTGAGTCTCTTTTATCTGCGGCATACGCTGGACTTGAATGTCACTTCTTTGGTAACAATGAGAGCTTTGCTGGTCCTATTACAAACTGGGTCTTTGATGTTCGTTCTGATGATGCTTACAAAGGAGGTGGTGGTATCTCTATGGAGGGGAATATTCATCAGTTAGAAGTAAGTAATATATCATCTGACAACCCAACCTGCCTTTTCAAATGGGAGAATAACTACTATGCAATTTCTCGTGTACACAAAGCTATGAATGCTATCAAGGATTCAAAACTATCTGATGCAGAGAAGAGTGAGCTGTTGGGTGAGTTGAAGACACTTCGTGCCTACTTCTATTTTGATCTTAATCGAGTATTCAAGAACATCGCTTACTACGATGAGACAGAAGATCCGAATGGTAAGACAAATACAGAGTTTACCAAGGCTCAAATCTATGAGAAGATTGAGAATGATTTGAAAGACGCTGTCGCCGTACTACCAGAGAACTCTATTCAGGTGGGACGTGTTAACAAGTTTGTTGCTGCATCCATCCTCGCAAAGGTCTATGCGCAGACTGATGATTACGCAAACACACTGACTTATGCGAACATGGTAATCAATAGTGGGAAGTATCAGTTGTATGATAACTTTGGCGATATGAGTAAGATTGCTTACAATAACAAGAAGGAGTCTATATTTGCTATTCAGTTCTCAACAGCAAATAACAACGCACATATCAATTGGAACAACCTATTGAACACAACTTATAGTGATGGTAATCTATTCGGGAATGGCGATGATTTCTTCCTTGCAAGCCAGAATCTTGTCAACGCCTTCCGCACAGATGCAAACGGATTACCTTATCTTGACGGAACATTCAATAATGTTAAACTAACAGACGATTATACAGACAACATAGACCCACGCCTTGACTTCACTGTTGGACGTATTGGGTTCCCATTCCGTGGACATATTTACAACGATAAATGGTGTCGTGCAAAGGATATCTACGGAGAGTATTCTGGTAAGAAAGGGCTCATCGATCCTTCTTCGCCTGATATGGTCAAAGGGTTTCCATGGGGTGCAAGTTCTTTGAACTTCATGCTTATTCGCTATGCAGATATTCTTCTTCTAAAAGCAGAAGCTGAAATAGAATTGAACCAAAACCTTGATGATGCACGTAATATAGTCAATCAGATTCGTCAGAAAGCAGCTCGCTCTGTCGACGCAAGCTATAGTCCAGTAGACCTTGACCCTAACAAGGCTAGCTATTATGTCGGACTCTATCCAGTAACAGGATGGACACAAGATTATGCTCGTAAGGCTGTACGTATGGAGCGCCGACTCGAATTAGCAATGGAAGGACAGCGTTGGTTCGACCTCATTCGTTGGAACATAGTCGTTCCGACTGTCAATACTTATATGCAAAGTGAGGCACAACTCCGTCCTTACTATACGGGTTGTAGTATAACAGAGAATGAGGTTTATCTCCCAGCACCAGTATCTGAAATAGATAATTCACACGGACTCTATAAGTAAAAGGTGGTAAAGGAACGAAAGTAGTCTCTTTCTTTCCTATAACTTCAATCGATACTTCATAATGATTAAAAGAAATCTAACTAAACATCGTAACAAAATGAAAAAGATATATTTAAGTCTTGTCACTGCACTCATCGTAGGTATGGGATTTAGCTCATGTTCTGATGTAGACATTCCTTCTGCAGTTACTTCTGAGAAGGTTAGTGATCTCAATGCTGATGTTGCAGGGCGTAACGTTACACTCAAATGGATAAATCCGACAGGAGCAATTGGTGTTAACTTGTATAAGACTGATGCACTTGGCGAGCATTTACTCATTGGCAAGGATAGTCTTTTCACAAGCTATCTTGACAAGCATGTAGCCATTAACCAGGATTTAATCTACACGGTTAAGGCACGCTATGCAGATGGTCGTGTATCTAATGGACAATCTGTCACAAAGAATGTAGCTTATACTGCAAATGCGAAGGTGGGCTATCTCATTCCTTATAATAGTGTGAATGATATCGAAGATGATGATGAGAAGGCTGCAGCTACATGGTTTCAAAAGACTTATCCGAATGGCGTTATCCTCACACCAGCTGACCTAGATAACCTATATCCTGATGAGTATAGTATGATTTGGATTCAGATTGACCGCATTGGATTAGCTAAGGGATGGAATAATCTACCTTCCGAGTTTATTAGCAACAAGGCTATTGCTGCATTGAAACAATATGTACAGGAAGGTGGTAACCTTCTCTTAACAAAGCAAGCGACACAACTCTCTGTTGCAATTGGTAGAATTAGTGAACGTTTTGCACCAGGTATATATAGTGCTGGTACCGGTGGAGTTGGTACAGATAATTGGACCATGCAGGCTGTTATCGGTGCAGGACAATCTGAACCCTACGATCATCGTTCGCATAAGGCATTTGAAGGTCTGACTATTAACCATGATTTCGCACATGAAACATTTGGCTTGGAAGGACCAGGTATGCGCGAAGATCACAACTGTATGTGGGATTTGAATGCCTATGGCTTACCACAGACTTCACCTAATGCGGGTAACGTTGTAAAGGCTTTTGAGGGTGAGACTAATTCAACCGTACTTGCAACATGGGGACACGTAGAGGACTATTGTTGTGCAGGTGTTGTTGAGTTCAATCCAACGGCAAACTATGCTGGACGCATTATAGCCATTGGTCTCTCTGCATACGAATGGGAAGAGAACGGAACAACAAATACTTATCAAAATAATATTGAGCGGTTCACGAAGAACTGTATTGATTATTTGAAGTAATTGGTTGTCGACCTTTTTCGATAGTGTTCTACATGTTTGTATAATCAATTCTACACGTTTGTATAATTCGTTCTACAAGCTTGTAGAACACAAGAGGTCTTATTGGGTGTTGGTTTTAAACATACATAAAAGTCTTTTCTAACACTAGTTTTGTTGATTTGATACGGAACATATAAATATAATTACGCTATAACAGCATGAATAAATCGGTTATAATTGCTTTATTAGTCTCTATTGTGGGAGGAAACACAGCTATGGCACAATCGGCTGTACACCTTTCCTTAGATGGTACAGACAATAACATAGAATGGAAGGGAGTGCATGCAACAGAGTTCGCAACGGCTGCTATTGGTAAAGGACTATGCACTGATGGTTACTCAACATATGGGATTGCCACCACTGATATGTCGCACGTGGATGGAAAGAAGGTTAGTTTCTCTCTCTGGTGTGCGATGGAGACTTATCCAATTATGAATGTAAATGAGGCTGAAACTACGCCTACTTTTGCTACGATTGCAGGTGACTATGATGTGACCACACATAAGGGCTTCTCCTTTCAAGTATCATCACAAGGTGATTGGCAGTTTGTTTGCAATGCTGGTGGATGGGCAATAACCGTGAAAGCGCAAGATAAACTTCCTTGTTATTCCTGGAATCATCTCGTTGCAACGATAGATAGAGATAAGCGTAAACTCACACTTTATAACAACGGTAAGCAGGTTGCACAGAGGAATATTAATAATGACTTTATGCCTGGTTCTGGTAAGATTTATCTCGGAAAGTCAAGTGAAGAACAGAAGTTTGGACCATTCAATATCAATACATTTAATGGTATCATAGATGATATCGACATATACAATAAAGTGTTGACTGCCGACGAAATGGGTACAAAGGATGGCCAAGTAATATTTCCTGTAGCTGTTAGTAGATTTGCTGATAGCCAACTCCGACCGACTTTTCATGGGATGCCTACTGCCAATTGGACGAATGAGACTCATGGGTTGACTTACTATAATGGTAAGTATCACCTATTCTTTCAGAAGAATGCCAATGGTCCTTACATGGCTCGCTTACATTGGGGACACCTCACAAGTAAGAATCTTGTTGATTGGAAGGAAGAACGAATAGCGATTGCACCAGGTGAAAGCTACGACTTAAAAGGCTGTTGGAGTGGTGGACTAATGATGGTTAATGGTAAGCCGAATATTATATATACAGGTGTTGACAATGCTAAGGCACGTATCATTCAAGCTACACCAAATGATGACGAACTCATCAATTGGACTAAGAAGGGTGTTATCATTGATGGTAAACCACAAGGTCTTAGTGATGACTTCCGCGATCCTTATTATTTTGAAGCCAATGGAGAGAAGTATATTATCGTAGGAACTTCAAAGAATGGCATCGGTGCTTGCACGCTACATCACTTTGTAAATGGAAGCTGGAGTAATGATGGCAAGATCTTCTTTCATGGTAATAATGCTATAACAGACGGCACTTTCTGGGAAATGCCAACGCTAACAAAGATGGGAAACAAGTGGCTCTTTACTGTAACTCCACTAGGAACAGGTGTGGGGGTTCGTACACTTTACTGGGTTGGAAGTATCAATGCGGATGGGTCATTTAATCCTGATAGCCAAAGTCCACGTCAGCTAGAACTTGAGGGGACTAGTCATGATGGATATGGACTTTTATCCCCTAGTTTCATGCAAAAGGATGGGAAGACTAATCTCATGGGTATTGTTCCAGATAAATTGTCATCAGAAGATAACTATAAGATGGGGTGGGCACACACTTATAGCTTCCCTCGTGAGGTGACACTATCGTCTGATGGCATTCTTAAACAGAAGCCTTATGATGTTGCACTGGCTAGTCTCCGATTCGGACAAAGAGTTACTAAGACCAATCTCCAACTAAACGGAACGGAATCATTAGCCCCTGTTGACGGACGAGCATTTATGGTGAATGGCACATTTTCTGCTAATAATGTTGCCTTTGGAGTACAGTTCCTTGATGGGGCAAAGGTTATTATCGATCCTAACGACAATAGTGTTAGCGTGAATGTAGCTGCTATATCTCGAATAACCAACGACAACGGGACATACAACGGAGTATATAAAGGCTATTTACCAACCAATATTAAGAATACAGATGTGAAACTTTGCGTACTCTTCGACCATAGTATTCTTGACGTATTCATCAATGATAGTTATGCTTTCTCGGTACGACTCTTCCCTACAAGCACTACTGCTAACGACGTTAGTATCTTCTCGAATGGTACAACAATAGTACAGAACCTACAAGCATCTACCATTACCAATGAAGAAACAACGGGTATAACTCTACCAACAAAGCAAGTTATAAGACAGGACGATGCTGTCTACAACTTACAAGGAGAGTTCGTTGGTAAAAATATCAAAGACTCTCAACTCTCTCATGGTATTTACATACAAAACGGAAAGAAACATATCATAAGATAGTTGTAATTATCGATAAAACTCCTATCTTTGTCCATTAGAAGTCAAAAATAACTATACATAACCTGCAATGAATAGAAAGTTAATGACATTGGCTATATGCCTTTTTACAAGTACTACGCTTATGCATGCACAATCATTTTTGAGTCAGAACCACGCCATTAAGCGTGTTATTACATCGGATAAGTACATTCTTCTACCAGTGGAAGAGGATGAGCATAATGCGCATATTCGTGTTATCAAGGATAACCAAGTTGTGAAAGAGTTTAATTGTAAGCTCGCCATCAATAAAACTGATTATAGTGTTCCACTCGATATCAGTGAGTATGGTGGTGATGTATTGCTTGATATCCAATTCACGGGAGATAAACGTAGTATTGGACTAATAAAGGACTTTGCTTGTTGGAAGGATATAAAATTGTCGAACGTATTCGATACTAAGAATCGTGAGAAGTTCCGTCCTATCTATCATCACACTCCAGCTTATGGATGGATGAACGACCCTAATGGTATGTTTTATAAGGATGGTGTATGGCATCTGTACTATCAATATAATCCATATGGTTCTCAGTGGGAGAATATGACATGGGCACATAGCACGTCTACTGACCTCATGCACTGGGAAAATCAAGGTGAAGTTATACAACCTGATGCGCTTGGAACTATCTTTAGTGGTAATAGTGTTGTTGACAAGGAGAATACGGCTGGTTTTGGTAAAGATGTTGTGATAGCTTTTTATACATCTGCTGGCAATGCCCAAACACAAAGTATTGCGTATAGTACAGACAATGGAATGAGCTTTAAGAAGTATGCCAACAACCCAATAATCACCAGTGATGTGCCTGATTTTCGTGATCCAAAGGTCTTTTGGAATGATGATTTAAACCAATGGAATCTTATTCTTGCATCTGGACAACAAATGAATATCTATAGTTCTAAGAACTTGAAGGACTGGAAGTATGAGAGTTGTTTTGGTGAGGAATATGGTAATCATGGTGGTGTTTGGGAGTGTCCTGACTTGTTGAAGATAGGTGATAAATGGGTTCTTATTTGTAATATCAATCCAGGAGGACCCTTTGGAGGAAGTGCGACACAATACTTTGTGGGTACATTCGATGGTCATAAGTTCACTTGTGAATCAAAGCCAGAGGTGACAAAGTGGATGGATTATGGTAAAGATCATTATGCCACGGTATCGTTTAGTAATGCTCCTAATGGTCGAATTGTCGTTCTTCCATGGATGAGTAATTGGCAATATGCTAATCAAGTGCCCACTCAACAGTTTCGTTCAGCCAATGGCTTGCCTCGAGATGTGAGCCTTTACAATTATAATGGTGAAGAGTATGTTAGTGTTAAGCCCTCTCCAGAGGTCTTAAATGCCTTCGAACAGAAAGCTTCTGGACGTTTCCAAACGGCATCTTATCTTGAAGTAACCAATATCAAGAGCAATGCTTCTATTGTATTGAGCAATGATAAAGACGAATATGTGACAATGGTTTATGATGGAAAGAATGGTACATTTAGTATGGATCGTACACAGAGTGGACTTACAGAGTTCCATAATGACTTCAAATCAAAGACCATTGCGCCCACCAATGGAACTATCATAGGTATGCAGATATTTGTTGATCGTTGTAGTATTGAAGCCTTTGATATAGACGGGAAGGTCGCAATGAGTAATCTTGTATTCCCTTCTAAGCCTTATGATAAGATTGTGGCTAAGGGATGTAAGGTGAAGGTTCACGCCCTAAAGGATGAATAGTTAGAAGGGAGGAAAGGGTGAAGAGTTTGTTTATTGACTTATCAATAATCATGTAAAAGAAGTGTTTGTTTGTATCAATGGACACATATTTCAATCTTTTTCCACCATAAAAAAGTAACTTTGCAAGTATTATCTAGAATAATTCAACTACACAAACTAAAAATTTAAACATTATGTCGAAAACCAATAAAATGGCTATGCTTCCAGTCATGCTATGCTTCTTTGCGATGGGCTTTGTGGACTTGGTTGGTATTGCCTCTAACTATGTAAAGGACGATTTACACCTAACTGATTCCACGGCTAACGTCTTTCCATCTCTAGTCTTCTTTTGGTTCCTCATCTTCTCAGTGCCAACTGGTATGTTGATGAACAAGATTGGGCGTAAAAAGACAGTCTTACTCAGTCTCATCATCACCTTGTTTTCATTGTTACTCCCTGTCTTTGGCGAGTCATACGGGCTTATGCTCGTATCGTTCTCACTCCTAGGTATTGGTAATGCACTGATGCAAACCTCGTTGAATCCGCTTGTTTCTACCATTATGAAGGGTGGAAATCTAGCTTCAACACTCACCTTTGGACAGTTCGTTAAGGCTATCGCCTCTTTCATGGCGCCCTATCTTGCCATGTGGGGAGCGCAGGCAAGCATCCCTGCCTTTGGACTCGGATGGCGTGTTCTATTCCCTATTTATCTTGTAATAGGTATCCTTGCCACCCTTTTACTCTTCTCAACTCCTATCGAAGAAGAGCCTATTGAGGGTAAAGCAAGTTCTTTCATGCAATGCTTAAGTCTATTGGGTAAACCAATCGTATTGCTGAGTTTCCTTGGAATCATGTGTCACGTAGGAATCGATGTAGGTACTAATACCACTGCACCAAAGATACTTATGGAGAGATTCAACATGTCTTTGAATGATGCGGCATTTGCGACATCACTCTACTTCATATTCCGTACGCTTGGATGTCTTACTGGTTCATTCTTCTTGAGAGTAATGAATAATAAGGTGTTCTTCACTATTTCGGTATTGATGATGGCTCTTGCTATGGTCTGGCTAGGCGTTGGAACACGGGATACAGCCGTATATTTTGCCATTGCACTAGTAGGTTATGGTAATAGCAATATATTCTCGATGATATTCGCAAGAGCCCTTCAGAGCGTTCCAGATAAGCAAAACGAAGTAAGTGGACTGATGATAATGGGACTCTTTGGAGGTACCATCTTCCCACTCTTCATGGGCTTTGCCAGCGATGCTATGAACCAACAGCTCGGAGCTGTACTTGTAATGGTTGTAGGCGTGCTTTACCTCTTCAGCTATATTCCAAAGATGAATAACAAATAAAGAAAAGCGTATATGAAACAAGTAATTGTCGGCCTCGGAGAGGCACTATGGGATTGTCTCCCTGAAGGAAAGAAGCTTGGTGGTGCACCAGCAAACTTTGCTTATCATACAGGACAGTTCGGTCATGATTCCTTAGCGATAAGTGCTGTAGGCAATGATGCCTTAGGTAAGGAAACTATCGATGCCTTCGAACAAAAGGGCGTACACTATATTATGCCTGAAGTAGACTATCAGACTGGTACCGTTCAAGTTGAGCTTGATAGCGAGGGAGTACCAACTTATGATATCAAAGAAGGTGTGGCATGGGACAATATCCCCTTTACTCCAGAGATAGAGGAGGTCGCAAAGTATTGTCGTGCTGTATGTTTTGGTTCATTGGCACAGCGTAGTAGTGTCAGTCGACAGACTATCCAGAAGTTCTTAGAGACGACTCCTAAGGATTGTCTAAAGATCTTTGATATCAATCTTCGCCAAAACTTCTATACGAAGGAGATTATCACTAACTCGCTCCACCATGCTAATATTCTCAAAATTAACGATGAGGAGCTTATCACCATTGGTCGTCTTTTTGGCTATCCAGGTCTTGATATAGAGAATAAATGCTGGCTTTTATTGGGCAAGTATAACCTTGATATGCTCGTACTGACTTGTGGTGTGAATGGATCTTACGTCTTTGCACCTAATATCCAATCGTTCCAAGAGACGCCAAAGGTTGATGTCGCTGATACTGTTGGTGCTGGCGATTCTTTCACAGCAAGCTTTACTTCTGCTATTCTCGCTGGTATGTGCATCCCAGAAGCACATAAGTTAGCGGTTGAAGTAAGTGCGTATGTATGCACGCAAGATGGTGCAATGCCTAAGATTCCACAGACAATGTTGGATAGAATTAAGTAATAGTATCATCCTTTCAAGAGCCTTACAATCCTTGATGTAATATCCAATAATAGAGGAAACACAAATAGGAGTAGGCACAAGAAAGATAATTTTACATCATAAGAGGGCGTTCCCTTGCATCAAGAAGAGCCTTTCCTTGCATTGAGGAAAGGCTCTTCTTAATTTAAGGAAAGGCTCTTTTAGTTTCTTCGCTATAGTTATTACAAAGTAAAAAGGCATATCGGAACGCTTTCCGATACACCTTTTCGATTTAGAGAGAGTTATAAAAAAGTAATGTATTTATCTATTCACTTGCTTTATGCTCCTTGATGACTCCCACCGAGATAGCACCTAATACTAAGGCTACTCCAGCGACAATCATCATGTGACTCTGCTCAGAGCCGACCAACTGAAGTAGTAAACCACCAATAGCAGCTGCAATGATTTGTGGAATACAAATCGTTCCGTTGAAGAGACCTAAGTATGCTCCCATGTGCCCATAACCCTCCAATGCATTGGTGACAAAGGTGAAAGGCATAGCAAGCATTGCTGCCCATGCACATCCAATGAGGATGAATGGAATAAACATAACGTATTGGTTGTGTATATAAGCTGCCATGACAAAACCGATACCACCGAGAATGAGCGATAGAGCATAGGCCAACTTGCGATTCTTGAATTGTGGGAGAATGGTTGCCCAAACGACAGATCCAATGGCTTGTATTGCGAAGAGGATACCTACCCAGTTACCAGCTTCTTGATAACCTGCCGTTGTTGTGGCATCATGTGCAAGCATATCGACGTTCCAACAGTTTGCTGCAACTGTGCCATTCGTGTATGTCCACATATACATAAAGGCGAACCAACAGAAGAATTGAACCACTCCTACCTTCCAGAAAGTGGCTGGTGCATTCTTTAATAAGGTCATCCAACCCGTCTTCTGTTCGTTTTCTGGTGTCTTCAAACTATGATATTCGGCATATACCTTTGGTGGCATCTCTTTGACCTTAGCTGTAGTATAGATGACGCAAAGGATGAGTATGGCCGCACCAATATAGAAAGAATAAACAACGGAGTCGGGGATTACACCTAAAGGAGCTTGGTTTGAAATACCAAGGAAGGTGAATAAGAAGGGGAAGATATAACCAGCAATGGAGCCAGCATTGCATAGGAATGATTGAATAGAGTAGGCGAGTGTCTTTTGTTTCTCGTTAACCATGTCTCCAACAAGCATCTTGAAAGGTTGCATTGCCATGTTGATACTGGTATCAAGGAACATCAATGAAAGCAAACCAAAGACCATTGCTGTGGATACAGCCATACCTAATGACCCTGCATTAGGCAATAGACACATGACTAATACAGCAACAGCTGCTCCTATAAATAGGTAAGGTATGCGTCGACCAAAGCGTGTCCATGTTTTGTCGGATAAGGTTCCAACGATGGGCTGAACGATAATTCCCATCAGAGGAGGGAGTATCCAAAAGTAGCTGAGCTTATGTGGATCAGCTCCAAGTGTCGCAAAGATACGAGAGATGTTAGCACTTTGAAGTGCATAGGCAATCTGAACTCCAAAGAAACCGAAGCTCAGATTCCATAGCTGCCAGAAACTTAAATTAGGTTTTTGTTTCATTACTTATATTCTTTATAGGGCCTCTTTAAGAGCTCCAAAGGAGTATCTTTTGAAGGCAGACTTTGTTTTCTTATCTAGTTGTACCTCTTATTATCAATCTTGTACGTATTATTCTCTTTTCGATACGAGTCTTAGGTATCACTCCTTCCACCTGGTCTATGAGAATATTAGCGGCCTCTTCGCCTACACGCATACCACGTTGTTCCACTGTTGTTAACATCGGATCACAGGCAATGGCACGCTCTCCATTCGTGAAACCACAGATAGATATATCTTCTGGCACACGATAGCCCATACGTTTACAAGAGTAGAGTATGCCTATTGCTGTATCATCATTGACAGCGAAGAAAGCATCAGGAGGATTGGATAAAGACATTACATCAGGGGTTATAGACTCTGCATCTGCACGATTATCACAGGTTCTTATCAGCTGTTCATCGGGTTTTAATCCATGCTTCAAGAGCGCATCTTTATAACCATTATATCGGTTTTTACCAATCTCCATGGTTAATGACGTACCATAATAAGCGATGTTTTTACAACCTGTATCTATAAGGTGTGATACAGCTGCATATGCCCCCATATAATCATCAACGACAACTCGACTAGCATTGACTCCTGTGCTGATACGATCGAAGAAGACAAGAGGTAGCCCTTGATGGATGAGCTTTTGGAAGTGATCATACTTCGTTGTATTCTTCGCCTGAGACACAATAATGCCGCAAACCTTGTTCTCGTGGAAGGCTTTACATATCCTTACCTCGTTCTCATACTTCTCTTTACTTTGAGCAACCATCAGTTGATAGCCTCTAGCAGATGCCTCCTCCTCTATACCAGAGAGGATGGATGAGAAATAGAAATGCGACAATTGAGGGATAATCACGCCTATTATCTTTAATGGTTGAACCTTGCTTTTACGCAAACTCTCAGCTATGATATTGGGAAAGAAGTTGTGTTCGCGCGCATAACTCTTAATCTCTTCACGCTTCTCAGCCGATATTCTTGGGCTATCTTTTAGTGCGCGAGAGACAGTAGCAACCGATACTCCTAAGTCTCGGGCTATATCTTTCATTGTTATGCTGGGCTGATTGTTCATCCGAATTAATAGGTTCCTTTATCCTTATATATTTACTTCTGTAGCGCAAATATACACATTTTTCACAAATCATTTGACTTATGTCAATTTATTTATAGCCTTTTTATATGTGCAAACGTTTGCACAGTTTAAATAACATATTTAATACCCAAAAAGTGTGAAAGTAATCTTTCTCATTTAACTTTGCACTTACTAACCTCTCAAAATCGGCTATTAACCGACCTTGATGATGCTGAACATATATACTTTAATCAATTTATAACACTTTAATTAACAAAAAGATGAAGCAGGTAAAATGCAAGTTTCCTGTTAAGGTGATGGGGCTCTTCGCCGGTCTCTGCCTTTCAGTCAGTGCTTTTGCACAATCTACTACTGTCACAGGACAGGTGAAAGATGCTTCAGGTGAGCCTGTTATTGGTGCCTCGGTTCTAATTAATGGAACTTCAAATGGTACTGTAACGGATCTTGATGGTAACTTCTCTGTCAATGTACAACCTGGTGCTACACTTACAATCTCTTACATTGGTTATCAGAAACAGCAGGTTTCTGCATCCAATGGTATGGTCATTACGTTGAAGGATGACCAAGCTCAACAGATGAATGAAGTTGTTGTTATTGGATACGGAGCCGTTAAGAAGAGCGATTTAACGGGTTCTGTAACAGCTCTGAAGCCTGATGGGAAGAATAAAGGACTTGTTGTTAATGCACAGGATATGCTCTCTGGTAAAGTTGCTGGTGTGAGCGTAACGAATGATGGAGGTACTCCAGGTGCTGGTTCTACTATCCGTATTCGTGGAGGTTCGTCTTTGAACGCATCTAACAATCCATTGATTGTTATCGATGGTGTGGCTATGGACCAAACTGGTGTTAAGGGTGTCACTAACCCATTGTCGCTTGTTAATCCACAAGATATTGAGTCTTTTAACGTCTTGAAGGATGCCTCTGCGACAGCAATCTATGGATCTCGTGGTTCAAATGGTGTTATCATCATTACAACAAAGAAAGGTCGTCGTGGAACACAGATATCTTATAATGGAAGCTTTACTGTTAGTACGAAATCAAAGAACCTAGACGTTTTGTCGGCTGATGAATATCGTAAACTTATAACAGAGAAGTTCGGTACGGCATTGTACACACTGGACTCTAATGGTAACCAAGTTCCTACAGCTTACGCTCGTTTGGGTAAGGCAAATACTAACTGGCAAGACGAGATCTTCCGCACTGCATTTAGTCATGATCATAACGTTGCTGTATCGGGTCAAGCAGCAAACTGGCTTCCTTATCGTGTAAGTGCAGGCTATACCAATCAACAGGGTATTATTAAGACTTCTAGTTTCGAGCGTTTTACTGGTGCTTTGACATTGAGTCCTTCTCTTTTGAATGACCATTTGAAGTTGACGTTGAATGCAAAAGGTATGTGGACAAAGAACCGCTATGCTGATGGTGAAGCGATAAAGGCTGCACGTCAGTTCGACCCAACTCAGCCTGTTCGTGCAACTGGATTTGATAACTTCGGAGGTTATTATCAGTGGTTGGACGATGGTACTGCGCTCAATGACCCTACTTGGCCACAGACTTTCTACTCATTGGCTACTAAGAATCCTGTGTCTATCCTTAATCTAAGGAACGAACGCGCCATTAGTCGCGACTTCTTAGGTAGTGCTGATGTAGACTATAAGGTACATGGTTTCGAAGACCTCCGTTTACACGTTACTGCTGGTATTGATATTGCCAAAGGACGTCAGACAAAAGATATTGATCCTGCTTCTCCACAGGCTATTTACTATGGTTCATACGGTTGGGAGTCGCAGTTGAAGCGCAATATGCAGCTTTCTGCTTACGCTCAATACTACCATGACTTTAACGACAAGGCTAAGAATCACTTTGATATCATGGCTGGTTATGAGTGGGCACACTTCTGGCATAACACGCACAACTCGTATTGGAGCTTCTTCCCAAAGACCAATAGCGATGCAACACTTGCTGGTAAAGAACGCAACCGCACCAAGTATGACTATGCGACAGAGAATTACCTCGTATCTTTCTTCGGTCGTGCTAACTGGTCATTGATGGATGGTCGCTATATGGTAACTGCTACTGTTCGTGATGATGGATCATCTCGTTTCAGAGATCACTGGGCTGTATTCCCTTCATTCGCATTCGCTTGGCGTATGAATGAAGAGAATATGTTGAAGCAGATTGATTGGTTGTCTGACTTGAAGTTGCGCCTTAGCTGGGGTATGACAGGTCAGCAAGAAGGTATCGGAGATTATAACTATTTCGCCGTTTATGAGATGAATA
>ERZ773031.360-NODE-360-length-25289-cov-4.082389_pt1 | contig 25289 bp, 20 predicted proteins | sample MGYA00511666_ERZ773031 | MGnify/ENA primary metagenome ERZ773031 (study PRJEB29015, sample SAMEA2738135) | human oral metagenome | biome: human oral; feature: human-associated habitat; material: saliva | place: China | collected 2250 ...
CAACTGCCAAAGCTGACGAAGGTCACGATATGAACATCTCTAAAGAAGAGATTATCGAGCAGGGTATTGTATCTGCAGAAGACTATGCAATCATCGAAGACTGGACCCGTAAGCTCTTTGCACGTGGTCAGGAGATTGCTGCAAAGCAGGGCTTGATACTTGTTGATACTAAGTATGAGTTTGGCAAGCGTGATGGTCAGTGCTACCTCATTGATGAGATTCATACACCAGACTCAAGCCGCTACTTCTATGCTGATGGCTATGAAGAGAAACTTGAGAAGGGCGAACCACAGAAGCAATTATCAAAGGAATTTGTTCGTCAATGGCTTATCGAGCATAATTTTATGAATGAACCAGGACAGACAATGCCTGAGATTACAGACGAATATGCCGAGAGTGTAAGCGAACGTTACATTGAGTTGTATGAACATATCACTGGAGAGAAGTTCGATAAGGCTGCTGAAGATGGTGATATTGCTGCACGCATTGAGAAGAATGTAAAGCAGTACCTTGCTTCAAGAAAGTAATAGGATAAATACGAATTCATAATCCTAAATTCCTGATTTTGATAAATAATATACACTGATACATGTCTAATATGCCATTAGAACTTATTTAGGCATATCATAATATAGTTATCAAGATTATGAATTTAGGGTTGTGGATTATGAACTAAAGTAAGAATATGTACGAGCAGGAAAAGATTAAACCCTACGATGGTAATGGTGAGAAAGGTAAACTTATAGAAGAGATGTTTGATAACATCGCACCAACCTATGACACACTGAACCATCGTCTCTCTGGAAATATAGATAAAGGATGGCGTAAGAAGGCTATCCGACAGCTTCTACCCTATCGTCCTAAGCAGATGCTTGACATTGCTACAGGAACTGGTGACTTTGCCATTCTTGCCGCCAACGAGCTGAAGCCAGAACATCTCATTGGTGCAGATATCTCTGAAGGAATGATGGCTATCGGTCGAGAGAAAGTTAAGGCTGCAGGATTAAGCAATGTTATTTCTTTTCAGAAAGAGGACTGTCTCAACCTATCTTTTCCTGATAATACCTTTGACGCAGTGACTGCTGCCTTTGGTATTCGTAATTTTCAAAACCTTGACAAGGGACTTGCCGAGATTTGCCGTGTACTGAAGAAGGGTGGTCATCTGAGTATTGTTGAACTAACCACACCTGTTAAGTTCCCAATGAAACAGCTCTTCCGCTTCTATTCTAACACATTCTTGCTTAACTATGCTAAGTTTATCTCAAAGGATAAAAGTGCATACGAATATCTAAATAAGACTGTTGAAGCTTTCCCGCAAGGCGAGAAGATGATGGAGATATTTCAAAAAGCAGGATTCTCAAAAAGCTCTTTTCGCCGGTTGACATTCGGTATCTGTACGATGTATTTCGCAGAAAAGTAACTTATAAAATCAACTACTATTATATCTCAGTGTGAGATGTATGTCTCAGAATAAGCTCTTCCAAAACTTAGATAGACAAAGTCTACTATAATAAGAAGATATTCTTTCAGATGTTACCATAGTGGTATTGATTCCTTTTGTTGTCATAATTAACATCTCATGTTATCTTATAAGTTATTCAACGCATTTAGAGACTAACTTGAATGAAGCCAGATATAGAGAATGTTAGTTTGTGAGTGAAATACTGACTGAGACAGTGGATGAACAAAAGAATAATTTATAGAACAAGGTTAAGATATGGATAAGTACGGACTTATTGGCTACCCATTAGGGCATTCTTTCTCAATTGGTTATTTCAATGAGAAGTTTGAGAACGAACACATCAATGCCCAATACATCAACTTTGAGATTCCATCGATAGAGGACTTCAAAGAGGTTGTTGATTCCAATCCACAGTTACGTGGGTTGAACGTAACGATTCCTTATAAGGAACAGGTAATTCCTTATCTTGATAGTCTTAGTCCAGAAGCTAAAGCTATTGGTGCTGTGAATGTTATTCGTGTCACTCATAAGGGTAATAAGACGATACTTAAAGGTTTCAATAGTGATGTGATTGGTTTTACACGAAGTATTGAACCTTTGCTTGAACGCCATCATAAGAAGGCACTTATCCTTGGTACGGGCGGAGCATCAAAGGCTATAAACTATGGTTTAAAATCACTTGGGTTAGAAACAATGTTTGTTTCACGTACAAAACGTCCTAATGTCTTAACATACGAAGAGATAACACCAGAGGTAATCGATGAGTATAATGTTATTGTTAATTGTACTCCTCTTGGTATGTATCCTAAGACAGAAGAGTGTCCTACCCTCCCCTATGACGCAATGAATAGCCACACTCTACTTTACGACTTACTTTATAATCCAGATGAGACCCTCTTTATGGCCAAAGGACGTGAGCATGGAGCAGTGGTAAAGAATGGTCTTGAAATGCTTCTCTTACAGGCTTTTGCAAGTTGGGAGTTCTGGGAAGGGGAAGAACAAATATAATTTTCTCGTTATGTTATTTTCTTTACGAATCGTTAGATTAGTTCTACTTAAACCTAACTTAGTATGACCTATTGGTTTAATAAGGAAAGTACAATATTTACATAAGTCTCTATTTAGGGTCGATACTACCCTATATTGAGTACCTTATGCCAAAAGATTTGTACATTTGCGGCGTTGACACCTTATTATATATGTGTCGTGTAGAAATATTCTAACGTAGTCCTAAACTTGTGTTTATATTTATCACGCTTAGTGTTAAGTTTAAACATCAACTTATGCTGATAGCTAAATTTTCACAATCCTTTACTCCAAAATATATCAACTTGTTGTTAATAATAAGTTGATATACTGATGTCAAGTATAAAATATCTATCTAATATCATTTTACAACTATACCCTTTCTTTCTTAGATAGTCTTTAGCTCCCTCTATTATAGAGGTTTACAAAAAAGTTAGAGAAACTTAAGTAATTACTATTTCCTAATGTTACATGTTTCCAAATAAGTGAAATAAGTAATTATTTAACTTCCCCTAACCCTTTGTTTTATAACACTTGATAGATAAAAGACCGCTTAGTCATCAAGCAATGTTGACGACCTAACACGGCTTAATGTCTCTGGTGTCATTTGTAAATAACTGGCTATATAAACCAATGGTGCACGTAAGACAACTTGTGGATTGAGTTTACACATTCTCTTGTAACGGGCCTGTGCAGTTTCAAAACGTACGAGGTCGGCATGAATTTGCGATGTTATAAGACTCTCTTCCAATATCTTACGGTAAAGAATCTGAATATTAACATTATGTAATGCCACCTGTTCAAGCTTCTGCTTAGGTAGTGCGTAAACCCATGTAGGCTCCAAAGCCTCTACCTGTAACTTTGTAGGTTCTTCACGGAAAAGGCTTTCTATACACATAAAGATACTTCTGTCCTCTCCTAAATGTTCGGTAATTTGCTTACCATTCTTAAAGTAGAACTGACGAATAAGTCCTTTTTCTATGTAATAGAAATGCTTACAGATTTCCCCTTCGCTGAGAATCATCTGTCCTTTGGCGAATTTCATGGGCACAAGGATACTCTCAAGTACATCCAACTCGTCATGAGTCATCGTACTATATTTACGTGCCAATTCACGTGCAATATCTCTTGTATCATTAACCAAATCCTTCATATTCCTTTCCTTTCTTATTACTTTGACTTTAATCCAACTTCAATACGGCAAGGAATGCTTTCTGTGGAACTTGTACGTTTCCAATCTGTTTCATACGTTTCTTACCTTTCTTCTGCTTCTCTAAGAGCTTACGCTTACGGCTAATATCACCACCATAACACTTTGCGGTAACATCTTTACGTACCTGCTTAACGGTCTCTCGTGCAATGATTTTAGCACCGATAGCGGCTTGTATAGCGATGTCAAATTGCTGGCGTGGTATCAAGTCTTTCAGCTTCTCACATATCCTTCTTCCAAATCCGACAGCATTACTCTCATGTGTCAGAGTAGAAAGGGCATCAACAGCCTCTCCATTCAGAAGAATATCAAGCTTTGCTAACTTGGATGGACGGAAAGAATCAATGTGATAATCAAATGAGGCGTATCCTTTAGAAATACTCTTCAATTTATCATAGAAGTCAATCACAATCTCACCCAATGGTATCATAAAGATGAGTTCCAATCTATTTCCACTCACGTAGTTCTGACTGACAAGCTCACCACGTTTATCAAGACACAACGTCATAATAGGTCCAATGTATTCACTGGAGGTAATGATAGAGGCCTTAATATAAGGTTCTTCAATATGATCAATCATAGTCTGATCTGGAAGACCAGATGGGTTGTGAACCTCTTTAACATTCCCTTGTTTGTCATATACCATGTAGCTAACGTTAGGTACGGTGGTAATAACATCCATATTGAACTCTCTATCTAATCGTTCCTGCACAATCTCCATGTGAAGTAATCCTAAGAAGCCACAACGGAAACCGAATCCCAAAGCTTGCGAACTCTCTGGTTGGAACGTAAGTGAAGCGTCATTAAGTTGAAGTTTCTCTAAGGAAGCACGCAACCCTTCGTAGTCATTTGGGTCGATAGGATAGACGCCCGCAAAGACCATTGGTTTTACCTCTTGGAAACCTTCAATGGCATGTTTGCAAGGATTGACAATGTGTGTTACTGTATCGCCCACCTTTACCTCAGTAGCATTCTTAATACCAGAAATGATATATCCTACCTCACCTGTTGACAGTTGTTGGGTTGGCATCATCTCCATCTTTAATACGCCAACTTCATCAGCGGTATATTCCATACCAGTCTGTACAAACTTAACCTTATCACCTTTTTTTATGACTCCGTTCTCAACCTTGCAAAGCGTGATAATACCACGGAAAGAGTTGAAGATAGAGTCAAAGATGAGGGCCTGAAGTGGAGCGTTGATATCTCCTGTTGGTGAAGGGATGCGTTTTATGATAGCTTCAAGTATGTCTGGTACGCCTTCCCCCGTCTTTCCACTTGCTCGAATGATGTCCTTAGGGTCACAACCAATAAGGTCGACAATCTCATCCTCTACCTCTTCAGGCATTGCGTTAGGCATATCTATCTTATTGATAACAGGGATAATCTCCAAATTATGGTCGATAGCCATATAGAGGTTAGAGATAGTTTGCGCCTGTACGCCCTGCGTTGCATCAACGATAAGCAATGCACCTTCACACGCTGCAATGCTTCGTGACACCTCATACGAGAAGTCAACATGTCCTGGAGTATCAATAAGATTAAGTACATATTTCTTCTTATCTAATGTGTACTCCATCTGGATAGCATGACTTTTGATAGTTATACCACGTTCACGCTCCAAATCCATATCGTCAAGCATCTGCCCTTCAGTAATTTTTATCGTCTGTGTGTACTCTAAAAGACGATCAGCCAAGGTTGATTTACCATGGTCAATATGGGCAATAATGCAGAAATTCCTTATATGATTCATTCGTTTGTCTATATTTTCAATTTGCAAATATAATGATTTTTATTGAGAATTAAGAACGTTAAAATAAGAAATTGTTTATTTTTTCTTATCTTTGCATTGGATATATAGTTAAAAAGAAAGTTAAAAGACTGTTCTTGGTTAGATAGTCCTAAACTGTAATTAACATTAAATTAAAAGGAATGAAACATTTATTTTATGCAACTTTATTGCTACTTTCACTCTCTGCCTGTCGTAATAGTTTAGAGGAGAGGGCAGCACAAGAATGTAAAGAATATACCGAGAAGAAATGCCCGACTCCTGTTGTTAATGACACGAGAATGGATAGCATGGTTTTTGAAGCACCTTCTCGCACTATCCATTATTACTATTCACTTGTTGGTAAAGCTGATAACGAGCAGGCTGTCCACGCTAAGAGAGCAGAGCTCAGAAAGGCCTTACGTGATGCGTTGAAAGCTGATCCTGGTTCGAAAGGTTACAAGGATGCGGGATTTAATTTCCAATATACCTATCGTTCTGGTGCTACTCCTTCAAAAGTATTGCTGGATGAGACTTACACTAAAAAGGATTATTGAGCCTTGTTAGGCTTCTTGAGTAATCTCTTCTACTAATATTTATTCCAATTACTTGCCATTTAATTGAATAGCAAGTAATTGGTTAATCGTTATAACCTGCTTAGAATTTCAATTGGTTTTTCTACGAACAGAGAGCCTCCATGCTCTATTAAGAAGTCTTTATCACGAAATCCCCAAAGCACACTAATACAAGGTAAGCCACAATTCTTTGCTGTCATGATATCTACATCACTGTCGCCTATATACACGGCATCTTCTTTTGATACATTTAGTTGACGCAAAGCTTCTAATACAGTGTCGGGAGCTGGTTTCTTCCTAATGTTCTCTCGCTCTCCTATTGCTACCTCTATCGTATCCGGGAAAAAATGTTTTGCAAGGTCTTGTGTGGCCGCATAGAATTTGTTACTTACAATAGCAAGGTGCTTACCACGTCGTTTTAGTTCATGTAACAGTTCTGGTACACCATCGTATGGACGTGTTGTGTCAAGGTTATGTTCCATATAATGTTCTCGAAATTTTGCGTATGTTTCCTCGAACTTAGGGTTATTAACTCCCTCTGGGATAGCTCGTTCCATTAATAGCTTAACACCATTACCAACGAACATACGTACTTCCTCTATTGTTCGTTCAGGCATGCCAGCCCAACGAAGCGCATAATTTGTACTTGATGCTAAATCGTTTAGCGTACTAAGTAATGTACCATCTAAATCGAAGATATAAGTCTTAAAATCTCTCATTATCCTTTTATTAATCTCAGACAAAAGTACATAATAATATAGACATTAGGTTACTTTTTCCCTTAAATTTCGAAAAAGAGGCTATCAAAGTTGCTTGTCATTGCTCAATTAATACTTAAATATTGTACCTTTGCACCTTAGAAGAATAAATTTAAGACAATGAGTAAGAATAAAAAGAAGGGAAAAGGAACAACTTCCCGTTGGATTTTAATATCAGTTCTTGTCGTATTAGGTGGTGTAACATATTTTCTTTTCTTCTCTGGAATGTCTCGTACAGGTAATGAGACATACATTCAGATTGACGAAGATGACAATATTGACTCTGTATATGCCAAGCTTCAACCGCTCTCAACTCCTCAAGGATTTTGGGTCTTTAAGCAGATTGCTGGGGTAATGGGATATGCGAAAAAGATACGTCCTGGTAGATTTGTTGTAGGCTCTTCTGGTTCACTTCAGACATCACGTCATATTATTAATGGTTTACAAGCACCAGTGAAAGTAACTATACGGTCTGTAAGAACGATAGACGACCTTGCTACAGACGTAAGTGAAAAACTGATGTTTACACGTGCTGAACTGCTTTCACGCCTCAAATCAAAAGAGGTATGTAAGAAATATGGCTTCACGCCAGAGACTATCCCAGCGATGTTTATTCCTAATACGTACGACTTTTATTGGAATACTTCTGTCGATAAGTTCCTCGATAAGATGAGTGAAGAGAATAAGAAGTTCTGGAATTTTGAACGTAAAGAGAAAGCTAAGCAGGCTGGATTTACTGAGAGTGAGATAGTTACACTCGCAAGTATTGTGGATGAGGAGACGGATAATGAGGCTGAAATGCCAAAGATTGCAGGTATGTATATCAACCGTTTGCACCTCAACATGCCCCTCCAAGCCGACCCAACTGTGAAGTTTGCTACTAAGAATTTCACAGCTCATCGTATTTATCAGAAGTGGCTTACGATAGACAATCCATATAACACCTATAAATATCGTGGTCTTCCTCCTGGTCCTATTCGCATCCCTTCAGTTGCAGCAATTGATGCTGTACTTAATTATGTACACCATGATTATATCTATATGTGTGCGAAAGAAGACTTTAGTGGAACCCATAACTTTGCTAAGACATACGAGGAGCATCAGAAAAATGCTGCAAAATATGCAAAAGCACTGAATGAGCATGGAATAAATTAAGGTAATGATATTTGGTATCCTACCCTCGCTATCGATATTATAAGTATATCTTTTATGGCGTTATTCTTTGGCTTCTTCGTATGTTGGTGACGATTGAACAAGACATACACCCTTGACATCTGTGTTCTTCTGTGAGAGGAATAAGGCTTTATTCTTCCATAGAAGAGCACAGGGCGATTGGTTAATACGATATCATGTTACACATATATATTCTTGCAATTTAAAATGTTGTAGACGAGTATTCACATCTTAAAGTATAAAGATTAAGAGTGGAGATGAATGTAAAAAGCTCTTACAAAACAAACTTGTAAATATCATTAAATTAGAAGGGTAATTCTAGTATAAGGTGGGATGACAACTTACAGTAAACCAATTAGTTATAAACTGTAAAAGAGAACATGCCTAATAAGACTCAAGAAGAGCCTTAGTAACAATCAAGAAAGGCGTCTTCTTGAAGCTTAATGGGCGTCTTCTTGAAACATAAAGGGCAAGTATTGGCTTTGAAAAGTATGAAAAAGATTTACAACACAGACCTGCTGACTCACTATAATTCACATTCCCGTACGAGAATATCATAGATGATGAGATGATAAATTACGGTTCTAACAAACTATTCTCACAATATTCTTAACCATAACTGATAGTATATAACCTAATTCGTCTGTATCGACATGGCAATATGGTGTAGTCCTTTACTCTTTATAAGCTAATAATCTGGGAGACAAATCTACTTTATAAGGTATCAATATGTTTGCTTTATTTTGCGTTTATTGTGGTGGTGAAAATGAAATATAATATCTTGAATTAGTATTTCAACATTGTGTCTACTGCAAAAATTAGTTTTCTCATGATAATAGTCTCCTGTAAGCTCTGCCATTGTAGGTCGATGGTAAGCATTTTTCAACATAAAATAATTTTGCTGTCATTACTGTCATTCATTATCATACCCTAACTTGTTGGTTTACTGTAGAGTTGTGAGAAATGTTAAATATGACAGCAAAACAAAATAAAAAATATTCTTGAAATAATGTGTCTTTTTATCCTTCTCAATAGGATGGCTATTTACTTTATTAATTGAAAAGGCTGAAGATAAGGTTAGTGTAAAATACTTTCTTCATTGAACGATTATGGGCTGAAAGCCAATCTTTGAGAATTTCAGCCCATAAACTTTATCTGCTACTCGGAAAGAATAGATGTAGTATGCGGTTGCTTGTCTATAATTCCAATTATAAATTGCCTATTGCCTGCCATAAGTTATCGTTAGGGAGAGGTGACTCAATACAAATATTCTCTTTTGAAACGGGGTGAATAAATTCGATCCGACGGCTTAGCAAACTGATACTACCATCTGAATTAGAACGTTGTGCACCATATTTTAGGTCGCCTTTTATAGGGCAATCCATGTTAGAAAGTTGGCAACGAATCTGATGATGACGCCCAGTCATTAGGTTGATTTCCAGTAGTGTATAGCGTTCAGATTGATTGATTACTTTATAATGTAAGATAGATTTCTTGGATGTAGGAACCTGGTGGTTATAGGCGTAACTCTTATTCTGTCGTTCGTTACGTACAAGCCAGTCTGTTAATGTCGCTTCTTTCTCAAATGGTGGACGTGTAACAATGGCCCAATAAGTCTTATGCACCTCACCATTTCGGAACATATTGTTAAGTCTTGTAAGTGCTTTTGACGTTTTTGCAAATACAACTAATCCTGAAACAGGACGATCGAGACGATGCACAATACCTAAGAAAACATTACCAGGCTTCTGGTATTTGTCCTTAATCCATCGTTTGACAATCTCAGACAATGGTTCGTCACCAGTCTTATCACCTTGAACTATTTCGCCTGCTTCCTTATAGACGATTATGATATGATTATCTTCGTATAGTACTTCCATAGTCAACAATACCTTACAAGAGAGTTATAAAAACAGATTAACAATAAAAAGAGTAACTTATTAGTTGATTACTACGTATGTCTGAGTAATTAGAATAAGGTATTCCCCACCTTAATATATATAAGATAAGGATTTGTAAATGTAATTCAGAGAGACATTAGTATATCTCCCTCCCTCCTATATCTGCATGATATAAAGAGAGAGGGAGAAATGTATTACATATTCATACCACCATCAACCTGGATTACCTGACCAGATACATAACTTGATAGGTCGGATCCAAGATATACTGCTGTGTTAGCAATATCGTCAACGGTACCACCACGGCGGAGAGGAATCTTTGATGTCCATTCCTTGCGAATATCATCGTCCAAAGCCTGTGTCATTGCGGTATCAATGAAACCAGGAGCGATAGCATTTGCACGGATACCCTTAGGACCCATCTCCTGTGCAACACTCTTAGCTAAGGCTATCATACCAGCCTTTGATGCTGCATAATTAGCCTGACCAGCATTACCATGTACGCCGACTACACTGGCCATATTGATAATACTACCATTACGCTGGCGCATCATTACTGGAACACAAGCATGAATGAAGTTGAAAGCACTCTTAAGGTTCACTGCTATAACAGCATCCCACTGCTGCTCAGTCATTCGAAGCATAAGACCATCTTTTGTTATACCTGCATTGTTAACAAGAATATCAATAGAACCAAATTCCTCTTTGACCTGCTTTACAACCTCTTCTGACTGTGCGAAATCTGCAGCATTACTTGCGTAACCCTTTACTTTTACGCCTTTAGCAGCAATCTCTGCCTCTGTTGCTTTACCATTCTCATCAATAACAAGGTCGGTGAATGCAATGTTTGCACCCTCTTCTGCAAACTTTAATGCGATTGCTTTACCAATACCACGTGCAGCACCTGTAATCAGAGCTGTTTTACCTTCCAATAATTTCATGTTGTTTTGATTTATATTGTTAGTTTATGAATATACAAACTGAATGATAGGTTGCCTTAGTGTTAATTATTTCAAACCATTTTTACCTAAAGCACCATATACAACCTTTGCAACAAGTGGACGTGAAGACTCCTCGGTTAAACCATGTCCTAATCGCCCATAGATAAATGGAACTTCGAGTCCCTTAATACAATAATGGGTAATATCAGCAACAAGTTCTACATTCTCTATGTCAAAGTCTCCATCCTCTTTAGCGTCAGAATAAACTTTTCTGAAAAGTTCTATCTCGTCTTCATCAAAGTTCTTTCGTGCCTTCTCTACCATCCAAATATTCCTAAAGAACTCTGCACGTAAATTACCATTACGCATAACAGTTTCTTTAATCATACTAAGATGTGTGTAAATAAGCTCGATGATTTTATCTTGAGGGCTTATACTCTTTGCTGCTACTTCGTCTAACTTATCAGATAGGCGTTCTAACTCCGACTCTATAACGGCATAATAGACATCATCTTTACTCTTAAAATAAGTATAGAGTGTACGTCTACCCTTCCCTGATGCCTTAGCAATGTCGTTCATTGTTGTGTTTGCAATGCCATTCTTCGCAAAAAGCTGGCGCGCTACATCAACGAGCTTTTGTCTTGTCTTTGATATTGACATACCCTTGTGATTATCTATTAAATCATTTGCACAACGCAAATATCATGTGCAAAAGTATAGATTATATCTGAATTTAGCAAATTTACACGTATAAAAGTTTTCTTTTTTTTATCTTTTTATCCTATATGTTGTTCGAAAATACGGATTGTTTACTTCTCTATTAGATAATATATAATCATATAGTTTACTGATGGAATGATAATAATTACTCCCATGAACTATTACTGTTTATAAGATTTTATAGAATTAAAAGGCATAAAAAAATTATCCCCCGATTCACATCGAGGGATAACAACAACACAAACACAAAATAAAGCAGGTTTCACCTGCAATACTGTTTTTGTTTACTAATCTTGACTTATATTAATCGTAAAAAAAGAAAATTACATGATTCCGTCCTCTCTAAGCTTCTCCTGCCATTTCCATGCAGAAGCAAGAACGTCAGACAAAGGTGTGTCTGCCTTCCAACCTAATACTGTGTTGGCTTTGGTGCAATCACCCCAAATCTTTTCAATATCACCTTCACGACGTGGACCATATTTCCAATTCACCTTAACACCAGTAGCCTTTTCAAAAGTGTCAACAATTTCTTTTGTTGAATTACCACTACCTGTACCGATATTAAAGTATTCTATCTTATCTGTCTTTTGGTCAAGTACACGTGCCATTGCTGCTACATGAGCTTTTGCTAAATCTACAACATAGATATAATCACGGATACAAGTACCATCTGGAGTATTATAGTCATTGCCGAAGATGGTTAGTTCTTTTCTGATTCCCATGGCAGTCTGTGTAACAAAAGGAATCAAGTTGTTAGGAACACCATTTGGTAACTCACCAATCAAGGCAGATGGATGTGCACCAATAGGATTGAAATATCTTAATACAATACTCTTAATATTCGCACCACTATGAATATAGTCTAAGATAATCTGCTCATTAATTTCTTTGGTATTACCGTATGGAGAAATTGCTTTCTGGTGTGGAGCATTCTCTGTAACAGGAAGATTCTCAGGCTTTGGTTGCCCATATACAGTACAAGAACTTGAGAAGATGATGCCCTTAACATTGTATTCAGGCATGAGCTCCAAGAGGTTAATCAATGAAACAATGTTATTTCTATAATACATCAGAGGCTTCTGTACACTCTCACCTACTGCCTTAGAGGCTGCAAAATGAATAATACCTTCAATTTTTGGGTATTTACGAAAGACATTCTCAGTTGCCTCACGATTGCGAAGGTCCACCTGTTCGAATGCAGGACGAACACCAGTTATTTTCTCAATACCATCTAAAACCTCTATTTTAGAGTTAGATAAGTCATCTATAATAACAACTTCATATCCAGCTTCTATTAGTTCAACAGTTGTGTGTGAGCCTATAAAACCAGTCCCTCCAGTAACAAGTATTGTTTGTTTCATTTCTTTTTAGTTCCTTATTTTTAACTGATTTATGTCAATTAGTTATGCTGCAAAGATAATATATTTTTTATAACCATCAAAAAAAGAACGTAAAAAAATGTCTACATCTATACAAACTCGAAAACTTTTTGTATATTTGCCATTGTAATAAATCAACTTATAATCATTGAGATGACAGAAACCGAACAAACCCAACAACAGATTGAACGCTTTTTGAAGAAGGTTGCACAGAAGTTTACCGCTGATGATTGTGACATGCCAATGACTGATATTCATTTACGTGTATCACAAGATAGCGGTGATCTTATGGCTTTTGACGATAGTGACGTCGAGATTACTCGCTGTGTAATAGACCAATGGATTGACAACAAAAGTGATAATTTCTATCAAGAGATAGCTACTATCTTGCGCTCATCTCTCAATCGTATTAAGGATGTAGTAGAGAATATGTCTATCATGAAACCTTATAGCTTCATTCTTGAAGATGATGATAAGAATAATATTGCAGAGCTTTATCTTGTTGATGATGACATTGCAATCATTGGTGGTGATCTCATGCATGATTTAGATAATGACCTCGATAATTTCCTCAAAGATTTATTGGGTAAAGAAGAATGAAGCGATTAACCTTACTATTTGTCTATTGTTTAGTTTGTTTTTCACCTATTTCTGTTTCTGCGCAACGCCATGAAATTCATGACGAGAACTTTCGTTCATTGCAGGTTGTTGCTAATCAGAAATGGATGGACCTACCTGTCATGGTACTCAATGATGGTAAGATAAGTATAGATTTTGATGATCTTACGCATACTTATCGTCGTCTGACCTATCGTTTAGAGCATTGTGAGGCTGATTGGAAACCTTCTGTCGGACTCTTTGAAAGCGATATCGTAGATGGTTTCATTGCAGGAAATACAATAGATAATGTAAAGGAGTCTACACTAACAAACACTCTTTATACACATTATCATTTGGATATTCCCAATGATAAATGCCGTCCAAAGTTGTCTGGTAATTATCGTCTTTACATATACGATGATGATGACAATAGCACTGCCCAGCCTTTGCTTACAGCATGTTTTATGCTTACAGAGCCTGTGGAAAGTTCTATGGGAGTAAGATTGAATATAACCACACAAACCGACCAAACTATTAATGGCAATCAACAACAAGCTGAGATGCAGGTAGATTATGGTAATTATACGGTTAGTAACCCTCAACAACAAATTAAGACAGTTGTGTTACAAAATCGTAACTGGCTTGATGCTCGTTGGAACAGTAAGCCTCAATATGTTATGTCAAATGGTCTAAGGTGGTCACATAACCAAGACTATATCTTTTGGGCGGGTAATGAGTACCGAAAGTTTGAGATTCTTTCAACAGATTATACCTCTATGGGCGTAGATAAAATTAGTTGGGATGGTAAGAACTATCATGCCTACCTCTTTCCTACTGCCCCATTATTAAATTATCTCTATGACGAGGATGCTGATGGCGCATTCTTGATACGCAACTCGGATAATATAGAGATAAATACAACAAGTGATTATATTTTGACTCATTTTCAATTAAAAGCGCCCTCACCCTACCCTTACAGAATATTTCTGAATGGCGATTGGACATATAATCGTCTGCTTTCTGCTTATGAGATGAATTATAATTCTACAGGAGGATATTATGAAGCGGTAGTCCCTTTGAAGTTTGGTTATTACAACTATCAATTTCTTGCTGCTGATGAACAAGGTAGACTCTCATCTTTCAAAGTAGACGATGGTCATTACCAAACAGAAAACAGCTATCAAGCACTTATTTATTACCGCCCACAAGGAGGGCGAACCGACATGCTTGTTGGCTATACAAATATAAGATTTATCAAAAAGTAAGAGTCTTTTCCGGTTGTTATAAGATTGGAATAATTCCTCTTTATTATAGAATAAAGTTTTTATTTCGTTTGCTGTCATTTTAACATTTGGTTCTAATTTATTGTATATTAGTTTGTTAAATAATTGAGAATGATGACAGAAATGACAGGAAAATTATTCTTGATTAGTTTTATATGATTAGAAATTAAGCCTACATAAAATTAAAGTAAACCAAAAGCATCGGTCTTTATAGATTTCTACAGGAAAGTACGAAAACGAAAAAATGTATCAAAAGGAAACGTTCTGTCTCACACTTTTGATACATTTATTTTTATTTACTTATCTTGCTGTTTTCTGAAAGAAAAGCAAGTTTTATAATCTAATCATACTAATCATTCATTGACAATAGGAACTCTTCATTGTTCTCTGTACGTCTCATACGATCGTGTATAGAGTTCATCGCCTCAATAGAATTCATATCAGCAATATACTTACGAAGTATCCACATGCGGTCAAGTGTTGTACGATCCTGCAAGAGATCATCACGACGAGTACTTGAAGCAACCAAGTTCACAGCTGGGAAGATACGTTTGTTACTTAAGCTGCGGTCAAGCTGCAACTCCATATTACCTGTTCCCTTGAACTCCTCGAAGATAACTTCATCCATCTTAGAGCCAGTATCTATCAAAGCTGTTGCTATAATCGTCAGAGAACCACCACCCTCAATATTACGTGCAGCACCAAAGAAACGCTTTGGTTTTTGCAGTGCATTGGCATCAACACCACCAGTCAATACCTTACCAGATGCTGGTGCAACAGTGTTATACGCACGTGCCAAACGAGTAATAGAGTCAAGGAAGATAACAACATCATGTCCACACTCAACCATTCGCTTCGCCTTCTCTAAAACGATTCCAGCAATCTTTACGTGGCGTTCTGCTGGTTCATCAAATGTAGAGGCAATAACTTCCGCATTTACAGTACGTGCCATATCCGTAACCTCCTCAGGACGTTCGTCAATCAAAAGCATCATCAAGTAAGCTTCTGGGTGGTTGGCTGCAATAGCATTTGCAATATCTTTCATTAAGATAGTCTTACCTGTCTTTGGTTGAGCCACAATCAAAGCACGTTGTCCTTTACCGATTGGTGAGAAAAGATCAACGATACGTGTTGAGAGATTAGTTGTTCGTGGATCACCACAAAGACTAAATTTCTCATCTGGGAAGAGCGGAGTAAGATGCTCAAATGGGATGCGGTCGCGTACTTCTGACGGGTTACGACCATTAATCTTCTCAATACTTGTCAATGGGAAATACTTTTCGCCCTCATGTGGTGGACGTACGTGACATTCCACAACATCACCAGTTTTCAAACCATATTGCTTAATCTGGTTGTTTGCAATATATACATCATCTGGTGATGACAAGTAATTATAATCGCTTGAACGGAGGAAGCCATACCCATCAGGCATTACTTCAAGAACACCGTTAGCTTTTATAATATCAGAAAAATCGTATGCAGCATTGTTTACCGATGGTACATTATCATAGATAGGGGTTGACGGCATCTGAGGAGGTAGTGTTGGTTGGTCAAACATATCATAGTTTGGAACAACACCTTGGTCCTCTATCGGTAAGTCTACAACAGGAATAAAATCTGTCCCATCGCCTGGATCACCAGCCCACACCCCGTCAGGTGTAGTTGCATAGCCAGCATCCATATTCATATTATGTGCATTTACTTTCTCTTGAAGACGTGCGAGCAATTCTTCTTTCCCTTCATTCTCTTCTTGCGAAGGTGTGTTAGAGAACTGGTCTTCTGGGATAAAGTCTTCTGGAACAGAAGGTTCTGCTTTCTCTTCTTGCACTTCCTCTGCAGGTTCCTCAACCTGTGGCGTCTCTTCAGACTTAGCCTTTAATGCAGCTTCAGCAGCAGCAATAGCCTCTAATTCAGCCTTTGACTTACGGCCACGATGCTTAGGAATAGATGCTAATATTTCTTCTGGAGATTTCTCTTCAGTCTTTTCCTCTTTTGATTCAGGTAGGTCTTTGAATAAAGATTGCTGACTCGCAGTCGTAGCCTTATTCTTCTGTACATCAAAGTTCTCCCCTTCTTCACCATGAACAGAATAAACTCGATCAGTATCCTTTCGTGCTATCCTGGTACGCTTACGCTTTGATTCTAAGGGGTGTGCTGTGCCTGCCTCTTCAGCTTGTCGGTCAAGAATAGCATAAACAAGCTTATCCTTGTCATCTCCTGGTGAATAGGTAGCACCTGTGCTCTGAGCAATAGTTTCAAGTTCAGAAATTTCTTTCTCTAATAATTCTTCTTTACTAAACATATAAATATGTATGGGAAATTACATTTGATTGTGTGTGGACGTTTCATAAAGTGAAACATCATTGAATGTGTCTTTTGTGTGGCAAAGGTATAATATTTATTTGAACCCTACAAGATTTCTCTTATTTTTTTTGCTGTTCATAGAAACTAAAATGCTATCCTCTCGTCTTCTTGACCGTCTTTCACAAGATTGTATTGTCTTATCTTTAAGAAATAAGCTATTCACTAACCAGATAGATTATCTTGGTTTTCGGCTGTTTGATGTCTTCTTAATAATAAGTTACATGTTCCATATACATCTTATCTATTATGATTAGGCTTTCGTTTGATTGGTGACTAACCTCTGCTGAAATAATGATAAACGATAATATAATGTGTTGAAACAAGTAGATAGAAACTTTATTATGCTTATAATAATAGGTGGTAAGGCTTAGATAAACTACTTCCCAACCAATTAGAAATATAATTTCCAACAGTTGGGAAGTATTTTATTCTTTATCTACTCAATTTAGTCCTGTCCTTCTGATGTTTATTGATGCTGCTCACGCAGAAGGTCGTTGACAGTCTTTACTGGGTTGAAAGTTCCGAGTGGCACTTCTACAAAGACGGTATTCCAATCACTCATCGAACCATTCCACAAGCCTGGAAGCTCTAAAGCTTTGAGTTCACGACCATTCTTCGACTTAGAGCTGATGAAGCCTGTTGATTTATCAACATACTTTGTCAAATCAAAGGCATTACCTTTGTAGTCTTTGATGGCGCATACAAGATCGACAGGGTTAAAGTGAGTACCTTCTGTAAACATCTTCATAGATGTTTCATCGTTCTTGTCTATTTGTGAACTTTCAAGAATCTGAAGGCTTACTGTCCCATCATGATTATAAACGAGGAATGGTCCACCACCGGGTTCGCCTACGTTCTTCACCATACCACATACACGCATAGGACGATTTAGCTTCTTATATAGGTATTCTGCCAATGTTGCATCATCAAGAGAAGACCTGTCGTGTTTCTCACAAGAAAGTTCTTTCTGTAGGAAATCAGCCATCTCTTCAAGCTCAGATCGAGAACAATTGCCCTGTTCTAATTTGTGGAGATAAGCAAAAGCGCGCTCTTGTAATTCAACAAGTTTACCTGCAATAATCATCTTCCAACTAATGGTTTCGTCCTTCAGGCGGTCGGGCACTACATTATCTATATTCTTGATAAAAACAACATCAGCGTCCAAATCGTTCAAATTCTCAATGAGTGCACCATGACCAGCTGGTCGGAAAAGTAACGAACCATCCTCATTACGGAAAGGAGTATTATCAAGGTTTACAGCTATCGTGTCTGTACTCGGCTTCTGTTCAGAGAAAGAAATATCAAAGCTAACACCGTACTTAGCCTCATATCCAGTCTCTTTGTCTGCTACCTTTTGCTTGAAGAAGTCCAAGTGTTCATGTGAAACAGTGAAATGTACGTGTGCCTGCTTGTTACTTTCTGCATAACGTGCTGCTTCAACCAAATGTTCTTCCATAGGAGTACGTGCTCCGTCAGCGTATGAGTGAAACAGAAGCAATCCCTTAGGTAGCTGTCCATAATTCAAGCCCTCCTTATTTAATAAGGTGGCAACAACTGTTTTATATTGTCCTTCCTCTAATAGTTCGTCCGCACTTTTACCCTTTAACTGTTGGCATTTAGCTGATAACTCATTGAAAAAGGCAAAGTCATGGATCTTAGAAAAGAACTCTTTCTCAAAGTCACTCACTGGTTCATCATTACTGCCATTGAGGAATGCAAACAAATCCTTAAACATACGGCTGGCTGCACCAGACGCAGGAACGAACTTAACAACCTTATGTCCACTTGTTTGATATTTTTTCCATGCACGGCAAACATCCTCACAAGCATCCTTGTCAAGTACTGTAATACCCTTCTTTGGGGTTGCAGCGCCTTCAAGTTTCAAGTAAGGAAAACCTCTCTTGAAGTCTTCTAATTGCTTACTAATCTGTTCCTCACTTATTCCTTTATCATGAATTTGTTTTAGGTCTTCTTTCTTTAACATAATGGTAAGGTCTTAAAAAGATTGTATTATATCTGCAAAAATAACGAATTAAACCGAAAGAAAGAAACTCTTTGACACATTTCTTTCTCATTATTTCAATTTTCTTTGTATCTTTGCCTTGGTTAATAGATATATTATGCCTATGGAAGAGAAATTCATTTATACGGATAAAGAGAAGGAGTTATCTGAAAAGATACTCGAAGAACTTAAGGAAACACTTGGGCAAACATTCTACGAGAATGATCTTCCAAAGCTGCGTGACCATCTGAGAAAGACAATCGCTGATAATCGTATTCAGCGTAATGTCTTTAAGTTAAACCCTATATTGTGTTCTTTACAAACAGCTGCTATCGCTGTTAAGGATATAGGGTTAAATCGTGAGTCTGTTCTTTCAATACTTTTGTATCAAAGTGTCGAAGAAGGAGAAATAACTCTTGACGAGATAAGTAAGCTATATGGTGAAGGCGTTTCGAAGATTATTCATGGTCTTATCCGTGTACATGCACTTTACAAGAAGACACCAGTTATCGAAAGTGAGAACTTCCGCAACCTTCTGTTATCCTTTGCAGAAGACATGCGAGTTATCTTGATTATGATAGCCGACCGCGTCAATCTCATGCGTCAGATACGTGATGTAGAGAATAAAGAAGCCCAGCGTAAGGTATCTGAAGAGGCCAGTTATCTTTATGCCCCATTGGCTCATAAGTTAGGACTTTACCAGCTTAAGAGTGAACTTGAGGACTTATCGCTGAAATATCTGGAGCATGATGCATACTATCATATAAAGGAGAAGCTCAATGCCACTAAGAAGGTGCGTGATGCTTATATAAGTAGTTTCATCACTCCGGTCAGTGAACAGCTTAAAGCCGCAGGACTTAAATTCCACATAAAAGGTCGAACAAAGTCTATTCATTCCATCTGGCAGAAGATGAAGAAGCAGAAGTGTGCCTTTGAAGGAATCTATGATCTCTTTGCTATCCGCATCATTCTCGACTCACCAGAGGATAAAGAGAAGATGCAATGTTGGCAGGCATACTCCATTGTGACGGATATGTATCAGCCTAATCCTAAGCGACTGCGCGACTGGCTATCCGTACCAAAGTCAAATGGTTACGAATGTCTGCACATCACAGTACTTGGCCCTGATAAAAAGTGGGTCGAAGTACAGATCCGTACTGAACGTATGGACGAGATTGCTGAACACGGTCTTGCTGCTCACTGGAGGTACAAGGGAGTGAAGGCAGAAGGTGGAATGGACAACTGGTTGGCTTCTATTCGTTCAGCACTTGAGGCTGGTAACAACCTGGAGGTGATGGATGAGTTTAGATCTGACCTTTATGAAAAGGAGATTTATGTGTTTACACCAAAGGGCGATTTGCTTAAGTTTCCTAAAGGAGTTACTGTACTCGACTTTGCTTATCATATTCATTCCAAGATAGGAAATCAATGTGTAGGTGGAAAGATTAATGGTAAGAATGTTTCTTTCCGTACCGAGTTACATAGTGGTGACTCTGTTGAGATACTAACTTCATCGACACAGAAGCCTAACCGTGACTGGTTGAATATCTGTAAGTCTTCGCGTGCAAAGGCTAAGATACGTCTTGCACTGAAAGAAACACAGGTTAAGGATGGTCTGTATGCAAAGGAACTACTCGAACGTAGGTTTAAGAACAAGAAGATTGAGATTGAAGACTCCACAATGGGACAGCTCATTCGCAAATTAGGGTTCAAGGAAGTCTCTGAATTCTATAAACAGATTGCTGATGAGAAACTTGACCCTAACTATGTTATAGAGGAGTATCAGAAGACTTATAACCATGCGCACAACCTCAATCAGACAAAGGAGACGGAGAGCGCAGAGAACTTTGAGTTTGAAAATCCTACGACAGAGTATCTGAAGAAGAATGATGATGTACTCGTTATAGATAAGAACCTCAAAGGCTTAGACTTCTCACTTGCAAAGTGTTGTCACCCAATTTATGGCGACCCTGTCTTTGGCTTTGTGACAGTCAGCGGAGGTATAAAGATTCACCGAGAGGATTGTCCGAACGCACCAGAGATGCGCAAGCGTTTTGGCTACCGTGTTGTTAAGGCACGTTGGAGCGGTAAAGGTTCCTCTCAGTATGCTATTACGCTGCGTGTCATTGGTAATGATGACATTGGTATTGTAAGTAACATTTCCAATATCATCTCAAAAGACGAGAAGATAGTGATGCGTTCTATCAATATTGACTCTAATGATGGCCTTTTCTCTGGTAATCTTGTAGTCCTGTTGGATGATAATTCCAAGTTGAATATGCTTATCAAGAAACTCAGAACAGTGAAGGGTGTTAAGGAGGTCATGAGAATATAAAATAATCTAATAAGCTTTGTCCCCATTCTCTAACCTTGTTTTCAAGGAGAGAGAATGGGGATTTTTTCTTTTATATCATTCATTTTAGCGGATTATGAGACTGATATAGTTAGCGAAGAAACGGTAATACGCCTTTATGAATATTTATTACAACGAGGAGCTATTACGTCCCTTATTTTGAGAGCCAAAAGTCTTTTGCATACAGATGGTAACTATCAAGTAATTAAGAGGTTACATACCTCATTAGAAGAAAACGCCTAATTAGCTTTGAGAAGGGCGTTTTCAATAGGCAAGAAGGGCGTCTTCTGGGAGGTAGAAGACGCCCTTCTTGAGCGTTAATAAGCATCTATTGAATACTACTCCATGATTTTTTATTGCAAACCACGGTTTATTTAGTAATTGTATTAATACGTTCAATGCGCTTTGCCATAGCTTGTGACTTCGGACTCAGTTTACCTTTAAGATACTTTTCCATAATCAAACCTGCTATAGGAGCAGCTACATCAGCACCAAACCCACCATGTTCTATATAAACAGAAATAGCAATCTTTGGCTCATTCATAGGAGCAAAACCAATAAAAACAGAATGGTCTTTACCAGAATTTTCGGCTGTTCCTGTCTTTCCGCAGACCGGATAAGTTGTTCCGTTAAGGACTGTTGCAGTCCCCTTGGTTACAGCCAAGCGCATTCCTTTTATGACATCTGCATATATATAAGGTGGTACTTTCGTTTGTCGAGGGGTTGTAAAGCGTGAAGACAGAGGTGACCAGTCAACATTCTTATGAATGTGTGGTGTGAAGAAGTAGCCTCGATTAGCGATAGAAGCCGCTAAGTTACAGAGCTGAAGCGGTGTGACAGTGATATCTCCTTGTCCCATACCAGCCCACATGATGGTCTTCGGGTCCCAATTATTCTTATATCTACGCGATAGATAGTTCACATTAGCAACCAATCCACCCTTTTCTCCAGGCATATCAATCCCTAATGGTCCACCAAGTCCCATACTTACAATGTATTCCCACCATGTTGTAACAGCCTTCTCCTTGCTTCCATACTTCTGTGTATTACCTAACATAGATAGATAAGACTTCAAGAACCAAGTGTTACAAGAGACAGCCAATGCGCCCGCCAATGCTTCTGGTGAGTAGTGAGGATGGCATTTCACCTTTATGTTCCCATCACGAAAGCCGTCATGGCAGGCTATCTTTGTGTCTGGCTTGACGATTCCTTCTGAGAGGAATACTAATGCTTGAGCAGGCTTAATAGCTGAGCCTGGAGGGTAAGCTGTCGCTATCGCAAGGGCATCATTTGGTCCTGTAGGTGAATTAGTCACCATACAAAGAACCTCACCTGTAGCCGGGTCAACGGCAACAATACTCCCCTTCTTTCCTTGCAGCAATTCTGTTCCAAGCTCTTGCAGCAAAGGGCGGAATGTTAATGGTGGCTCTTCATGGTACTCTTGTGCTTGAACACTATGCAACGTAAGTAACATCAGTGCAAGTATCACAGTACGAAAAGATATAATTCCTTTGTTAATAGTTATTTTACGCATACTTATTAAATTCTTACTTAATAGATTTCTTTCCATTAATGATTGGGATTTACGGCTTATAAAACTGTTGCTATTTCTTCTTTGAAGAGGCTGTTATATACGCCTATATTTCTTTTGTAAAGTGTGACGTTGGGTCGTTGTTAGCTTTTAAACGTTACAAATGTACAAACAAATTATGAGTTGGAAACATCCTTTTATTTGTTTATAATAAATTTACAGCAATCCCAAATAATTGTAAACAGCTACAGGCGAATAGACGAAAGGGAGGTTCCTGACATAAATCTGTCAAGGTCGACATTACCATGAATACCACGTACTCTTCCCCGATCAGTAAACTGCCAGATATTATGTCGGCCTACTCCTTTAATGGAAGGACGCTCAGAACTATATCTACTTAAGAAGAGAAAGTACTTGTTATAGCGTGGTGTAAGATGAGAATTATAAAAGTTTACATGTGAATATATAAGCGGTTTCTTTCCATACTTACGCTCAATGAGTTTCGCAAATAAGGCTACACTATCTTGTACCTGCTTCTTACTCCAGCGTTTTACGCCTTCATGCTCTATGTCAATCATAGGAATTAAGTCTTGTTTATGTCCTCGCATAGCCTTCTGAAAATTACGAAATTGAGACCTAACAGAGGTTAAGCAGGAAAGATAATGGTAAGAACCGCAGCGAAAACCTTGACGACGTGCCCCTTTAATGTTCTGTTCGTAGTTCTTATCTTTTATACTCGTTCCTTGCGTTGCTTTGATATATACGAACTTAATTTGTTTGTCTTTAGCCACTTCTTTCCAGTCTATCTTGCCCTGATGATGCGACACATCGATACCATCATATTGTCGTTTGATATTATTATGAGACTTATGAGAAGTGGTTGCAGCAGACGCTATCACACAAAAAGCAAATAGAATGAGGGTATGAAAAATACGTGGAAAAATAGTTGACTTCATTATTTGAATATTTGAAACATATTGAATAAGACGCTATTCGAACTTATATTATCCTGTAATAGTGCTTGAAAAGCACTGCAAAATTAGTATATTTTTCTTGAACAAACCCATAAAATATCGATAATAATCATTATCTTTGCAACGTAATTACATCTCGATATAGTATCAATGAGTAAACAAGACATCACTCATCAACTCATACAGACCGTAGATGAGCTTTCTGAACCAGAAGCGTTGCAGGGTATTTGCCATGAACACCGTGATGGAGACCCCTTGCCATCGGCTAAAGAATTGGAAGAGATAATCGAACTCTCACGTTCTATTCTCTTCCCAGGCTTTTATGGAAGGTCGTCGGTTAATTTTGAGACTATCAAGTATCAAATAGGTATGAGTGTTGAACGACTGCATAAACTGCTTTCTCGACAGATTATGGCTGGTCTCTGTTTTAACGAAGATTGTCATTGTCCTAATGCCGCAGACACACGTCTTTGTATGCAAGAAGAGGCGGATAAGATAGCAGGACGTATCATAGAGAAACTCCCAACCTTACGTAAGATACTTTCAACTGATATACAAGCAGCCTTCGATGGAGACCCTGCAGCAGTCAACGTGGGTGAAGTGATTTCATGTTATCCAGCTATTAAGGCTGTTATTAACTATCGTTTGGCACATGAATTAGTGTTAGAGAATGTACCTCTTATCCCACGTATGATTACTGAGATGGCACATTCTGAAACGGGTATCGATATCCATCCTGCTGCAACCATTGGTACACATTTCACTATCGACCATGGTACGGGTGTCGTTATAGGTGCTACTTGTGTTATTGGTAATCATGTGAAACTTTATCAAGGTGTAACTTTAGGAGCGAAGAGCTTCCCACTCGATAAAGATGGTAAGCCTATTAAAGGGATTGCTCGTCACCCTATTCTAAAGGATGATGTTGTTGTCTATGCCAATGCCACTATCCTTGGTCGTATCACTATTGGAAAGGGATGCATCATAGGTGCCAATGTCTGGATCACACGGGATATGCGTCCACGAACGAAGAAATACAAACAAAATAAGACCGATATATTAGATATCGACTTTGAATATGGTGGAGGAATATAAAGGTACTACCCCACTCTCATCTTGAAGAGGAACAAATAGATGCTTGTTTAGTAAGATAACAGGCTGTTTCCATGGATGTTAAGAGTGAAGACCTCCCTACTAATCATCATAAAAATTCGTATATTAATATCTATCACATAAATGCAAGAATTTGAACTCATCGCCAAAACCTTC
>ERZ773031.366-NODE-366-length-25159-cov-37.877191_pt1 | contig 25159 bp, 24 predicted proteins | sample MGYA00511666_ERZ773031 | MGnify/ENA primary metagenome ERZ773031 (study PRJEB29015, sample SAMEA2738135) | human oral metagenome | biome: human oral; feature: human-associated habitat; material: saliva | place: China | collected 2250 ...
GGACAAAAAGAGTTGGTGAAAAGTGCTTCAAACCCTTGATATACAAGGCTTTTCTTTGCTTACATCTTCCTTGAAACAGTATGTTTTTTCCGCTGTGCCTTGGCGGGGCAGCACTTAAAACAGCTGCTTTGCAAGCAACAGAAACAGCGGCAGAAGGATAAAGATTAGACAAAGCGCCGCCAAGGCTACTCCGAGGCCGCGTCCAAGCGCTGCCGCTCCGCTCTCTTTTCGAAACGCGTAGGTGCGTATGGGTGCAAAGCCGCGCAAAAGTTCTTCCGCCCGCGAGGCGTCCTCTTCTGCCACGAGTATCGCCTGTCCGCTCGGGGAATTTCCCTCGTAAACCTGCAGACTACCCGCCTCGGCGCAAGCCGCAATCTCATGCCGCAAAAGAAACGCTACCATCTGCGCCGCCTCCGCGGTGCTTCCCGCAAAGCCTGCCTTCACAAGACAAAGTTCTCTCTCCTTCATCGACCGCCCCTCCTTTCTTACATCATACAACATTTGGAGCACTGCGACGGCTCACTGCACCAAAAAAAGCGCCCTGCAAGCTTTCTTGCAAGGCGCTTCGTTTTACCAACGCTGAAGGATGTAAATCAGTCCGGAACCGAACATATCCGCCATCGAGTGCACGAGGACCACAGGCAGCAGGTTCTTGATGAACTTCCGGTAAGCCACGTAGTAAAGGAGACCGAAGAAGATACCGATAATCAGTGCCGACGCCATACCCTGGTAGGTGTGGAAGGAGGTACGGATAATCGTAGAGAACACCAGCACCGGCCACTTGTACTTCTGGTTGACCGTTCCGAGCAGACCGAGGAAGTAAAACTCCTCATAGAAAGCGTTCAGGAGCGAGTAGATAATCGCAACACCGGAGAGCGCCGTAAACTTCGGGATGACCGAAGTCAGGTCAATGTGACTCAGGCTCTCTGCCGTAAAATAGTTGTAGCCGTTGTCAAAAATCATGTACAGGATATCCGCGCTGAGACCCATGATAATAAAGAGGACCAAGTACTGCGGAATGACTTTGAGATTAAGCTTGAACGGAATCTGCTTAAAGTCAAAGTTACGGATGAAGAGATAGATAAAGACAATGGCAAGCATCTTCGCCTGAAAGCTCAGGTTACTCGAATAGGCAGCGCCTTCCGAAGATACCTCGGTTGTTGCCTCCGCAACCTCCGTCGCCACTTCCGTGACCGCCGTCGCCGCAGCTTCCACCGCCGGCTTCAGGGTGTCGAGGTACATCTGCGTGGAGATGACAATGAACTTCCCGAAGAGAATCAGGGTGATGATGACGACATCGAACCATCTGAGGTTCTTTGTCTTCTCTCTCGGGAGGATAATGTCGCGAATGTTCATACTAAGTTACCCCCTTTTTGATTTTCAATGGGCTCATTATAGCAAAGGGTATAAGTTCTTTCCAGTAGATTTTTATTATCCTCGAAACTTGTACAAATTCAACTATTTATATGGCGTGCTTTTAGACTATTTTACTCAGCCAAGCTTCTAACCGCTCCTTCGCTCACAAAAAAAGAGCCGCACAGTCCGAAATAACTGTGCGACTCTTCTCAAGCTATCGTTACGTCGATTCAGAGCTGTGCATCCAGCTTTGCCTCCAGCTCCTTCTGCGGAACCGCACCGATGATGCGATCCACAACCTGGCCGTCCTTGATGATGACCATGTTCGGGATGCTCATGACCTGGAACATCTGTGCAAGTTCCGGCTCATCGTCCGTGTTGACCTTGCCGACCTTGACCTTGCCCTCGTACTTCTCTGCGAGCTTTTCGACGACCGGTGCCATCATCTTGCAGGGACCGCACCAATCCGCATAAAAGTCAATGAACACCGGCTCCTTCGACTGCAAAACTTCCTTCTCAAAATCAGCTTTTGTAAAACGATACTCCATCGCGCCACCTCCATCATGCAGCGGTACCAGAGGTACCAAAATAGGAACTGGTCCTAGTTTGACAGATTTCGCAGCGAATGTCAAGTACTCAGAGGCCCACGTCCTCGTGCGAGAGCGTCACGCTGCCGTCCTCGCGGACAAAGCAGGGAATTCCCACATAGCCCTGCTCTCTTGCCTCCCGAAATGCTTCATCCCGATCGCGAAGCTGTAAGAAAGCCTTGAGGTAAACGACGTGCTTGCCGATGTCAACCAACGTGAACTCGTTCTCTCTGCCGCTCGCCTTGATTCTCTCTTCGACTTCTGCGCAATCCGGGCAGCTCGGCATTCCATAAACCTTAATCATGTTTCTGTTCTCCCTGTTGAAAATGTCTTTTTGCAAATTCCATGTCCTGGACAAACTCCGCCGTTCCCAAATAATTGCCGTCTTGGTCTCTCACGGCGCGGTAGTTGACCAACATGGTCTTTCCGCCCTTCTCGGCCCAAATGGATACGCTGCTCTGTCTTCCGGAACGGAATTCCGTGATAATCTGACGCACCATAGGCTCAATCTTCGGCGGGTGGCAGGAAAAGACCTCGCGGTCCAGTGCCATCTTTGGGCGCTTAAACGCCTTCTGTCCCTCGCTCTCGTTAAAGTAGCGGTTGATGTTGTCTGCATCGACAAAGGTGATTTCCATCGGAATCGTGTTGAGAAGCCACTCCAGCTGATCAAGCTTCAGGTGCCCGCCCGGCATCACCACCTCACCGACAAAGGAGGACGTACGGCTCTTCGTATCCGCTGTGTTCACAGCGACCTGCAGCGCCGGCTGCTCTGCCGCTTTCGCCTCCTCCGCCGCTGCGTAGACCTTACTTTCCACGCCGAGGCAGTTCTCATAATCCTTGGAATCCCGATAAATTCTCTTCCACTCATCTTCCGTAAAATTCACGGCGCAAATCGGGAACAGGATATTTGTCTCCTTGTAAATCATCTCATCCGCGCGCTGTACCACAGCCTCCGCAGCTGCCTTCCAAGCCTCATCTTCGACACTTGCCTTGTCAAGGCGACCCAGTTCGTCGCGGATTTCATCGTCCACCGTCCACATGACCGAGGAGGGACCTGTGACATCATACTTCACCTTTAAGAGCGGGTAAAGCAGATCTCCCTTTTTCGCGTAATGAACCGTGACTTCGCGGATTGCATGCACCGCATCCTTTAAGGATACGCCGAGCTTTGCCGCCTCGCGGAAGCTCTCGATGCGCAGCGCAAGCGCCTGATTTTCTCTCGTGAGGGTCTCAAGCGGATGGCCGGGAATCGCAATGAGCTTTGCAGCCAGCGCATTCTTGTCGCCGTACTGTGCCTGCTGCTCTGCCTTCTCGTGATCCGAAATGCGAATCATGGAAGCCGCAACCTCGCGCTCCGCATTCGCAACGCGCTCTTCCTGCGTCGCGCCGTGGAAAAGAGCCGAGTGAATGTCGCATAGCTTCTGAACTTCCTCAAGCGGCATGCCTTCCTTCATGAGCTGCTGCTCTGCCTGCATAATCTCCGCCGCCTCGACCGAGTGGAACTCCTTGCGGAAATCTTCGCGAACGGTTTCCAGCGACTCTCCCTTGCTGAGGCGCTCCAAATAGCCCTTCAGCGCTTCCGCGCGCTCCGGCTTTGCATTCGGGAAATTATACTGCGCAGCCGGCGGCACCGGAGGCTTTGCCGGAGCGCTCGGCGGCGTGGGCGGTGTCGGCGGCACCGGCGCTTCGTCCACACCGATTACCTGAAATCCCTTCTCCCGGAACGCCTTCAAAATCTGCTCCATCGGGATGCCCTTCATCCGGGACCCCTTCGGAACCGTCATAATCTTGCCTGCGGAAGCGAGTATCTCCGGCTCCGTGATCTCCTTAAAACCGACACTCGCCATAATCTCCTTGAACTCCGGGTGCTCCGTTGCAAGCTCGTACACCGTCTTTCTGAAATCAATTATCTTATCCATGGATGTGCCTCCCCTATGGTTTGTTTTTCCTTACTCCCCCACTATAACACATCTTCCCGGAAAAACCGTGACCGCTGCAACAAAACAGAAATTTATTCCGCCGCGATTCCCGCACAGCGCGCAGAAAACCGTTCTTCTGTCTCTCGGCAGCGCATCACGTAGTTTCCGAGCGCCTCCCGGTATTCTTCCTGCTGAGATTTCCAGCTGCCGAGCAGGCGGCTCAGTTCCGACAGTCCGTCCCGCGAGACCGAGACATAGTAGAGGCGAGACAGTCTTTCGTTCAGCTGCTCGATATCCCGGAGCAAGCTTCCGCAGTGGATACTCACATCCGCCGCGCAGGCAAGGGCATGTTCCGCCGCCGCATAGTCGATACCCGCCTCTCCGACCTCTCCCGCTGCCATAGACGAAACAGCGTTCTCACTACCGCTCTGAAGGAAAGCGACTGTATCAAAGGCTTCTCCCTGTCCGGTACTTTCATGCGCCCCGAGCAGCACAAACTGCTCTCGGAAGCCCCTTTCCAGACGCGCCGCATAATTCAGTAAAATACCCTCTATCTCCCGCGCATCGTAAAGGACTTGCTTTGCCATACGGAGAAGCGGGCGTTTGCCAGGTATGTCTGTTTCAAGTTCATCGAGCGAGGTGAGACCGCAACATTTCAGAATGCAAGCCTTTAACTGCTGCCTGTCCTGAATTAAGCTCGCAAGCCCGTTCCGCAACTCTGATTCATGCTGAACTCGTAAAAGCTCTGCCATTTTCCAAGGATAACTTGTCCCTGCATCGATGGAGAGCAAGGGATAGCCGTCCAATTCACAACTTCCGAGGACTTCTTCCATCTCAGAATACTGACGCCGCAGCGCCGCTCTCCCATCCGAAAATTGACTCCAATCCAAGGAGAGGTTCTTTGGATCCTTCAATGAGAGTCTGAGTTTTCCCTGCGCGACAAAACCGCTCGGCGTGAACAGCTGGTGTCCGCTCCAACGTAAACTCGATAAGATAGCGGTATCCGTCAACGTTTCACACATTTGTTTTGTGCTATTCCGGGAGTACAAAACGCCCTGCTTAAAGAGCTCTAAGAGACCGCAATTGAGTCTGTCGTGTGCCAAAAGAGAAAAGCCCTCCGGTTCCCCGGAAAACAAGCTTCCGCAGGCTAACTCGCCGCGTATGACCAGTTTTGTTCGATTTATATATAACTTGACCCTTTCTCCCGCCCGCTTCCACTGTTTGAGTTGCAGGAGCTCTTCTTCCATTGCAAGCCTTGCCGCCTTCCACTCCGCTCGCAGCACCTCACATACAGCACTCGGATGCGTGGCGCGATACTTCGTCGCGATTAATTCCTTTCTTAACCATTCAATCGAATTGACGCTTCCTTGACAGAGAAGCTCCCAACTTCCCGGACCTGTATAAGCACCAAGCTTAAAATAGTCCCAGAGTCGGTAATCATAGGGCTTTTTTTTCGCATATCCGAACTGAACTGCGGCAAGTAACACATGCATGGGTTCGGCGCGTAACCGTGGTGCCTTGTGCATCAAATCGTGGGAAATATCCTTGACGATTTCGACCAAGGCACCCTCTCTTCGGGTCCTTGGCTGCAGGTGCACCCGACCGTCCGCACCGATTCGCAACAGCTGACGGATGTAATGATAATCCATCGCCCCGGTTCCGGACCCCCGGTCGAGTTCCGGCGCGCCCAAAAAGAGAACATTCTTTGCAAAATACCCGCTTCTATCGGTATAGCCAATGGCGTGAACCAGGTCCTTGTAGGAGTTGATGCTGAAAATTTCCGAACGCGCTTTCTCTAACCAGGCCTCACCGCGATACACCAGCAATTCCCGAATGAACTCCTGCGGCGGTCCGGGTGCATCGTTTGCAAAGCAGACCGCATTCAGTTCCGGGAAGATGCATTTCACAAGAACCGCGAAGAGTCCGCCCTTTGAGTGTCCCGCAAGCCACACTCTCCCCTCGGCAACCAGACGACGGCATTTCCGCGCTATTGCATCCTTCCCCTCATACATGAGCTGCAAGGTGTCCTGCGCGTCAATCATTGCAAGCTCGCCTATCTTGGAAAGCGATTCAAATACATATCGGTCTTTTTGAAACGAGCCCGTGCAACTGCTTTCCATATCGGCATTGTCAATCCACGCCCGACCCGGTGTTCCCCGGAATGTGAAGCAAAGATTCCGCTTTAGCCCCTGCTTTTCGCTGCCATCGTAAACAAATACGACCGTGACCAGCACTTCCGGATTTACAATCCCCTCGGCCTGTTTCCTGTCCACGCCTCGAGAGACCAGGTCATTGACATCCTTGTTGAAACTCGCATAGTACATCCTTGCTTCGCCAATGTCAGAAATGCCGGACTTTTCATCCAAGCAGGCTTCCAGGAGCTCGAGGTCGTGGAGGTCGATATCGTTCTGGCTCCCTTCTGAATAAGCATCTCTTGCCTTCTTAACTATATCTCTTATTGTAGTACCATTTTTTACCTCCAACTGCTTTAATGGTAAGTATAGCAGCAAATTGTAAACAATTTGCTGCATTATTTCCTGTTCTGATTTTTCATTGCCTCTGGCAGACTTTCTCACCATTTCCATTCTTTTCACCTCGCTCCATTCCGGCGTACGACGTAAAGTTATTCGTTATGGTATACAGAGCGGATATAATAGTCTTCGTCCATTTTCCCCAAGAGTATCCACACTCTATCATTATAACTTGTCCAGTATTCATCAGCCCAATTCGTCTTTTGCTTAATGGCACGTAACTGTTCTTCCGTCATATAGTATATATTAGCGTCTACCGCAAGCGATCTTTCCTTTAATTGGCCAAGTAAATTGTCAAGGTCTTGATCTATAAGTTTTGAATCTCTCGCCACACACACATGAATATTCTTCTTGGTGATATTATCAATATATTCCTCAGATGTTGTTGTCGTTTTAAAGTTCGCTTTCTCCCATGGTGTATTCGGAGCTATCATTACAAGTTCATATGTTTCAGGAGAATATATCCTATCAAAAACCTCTTTGAATTTTTGCTCTACTTCGTCACGAAGTACAAAGCTCATATAATTATCGTAGAGCATACCTTTCTCGTAGTCATATCTAACTACAACTTTCTCATCACTTCTGCGCTTTTTGTATTTCTTCGTGTCTAATTTCAATTCGTATTCATTCGTCGACGAGTAAAATATATCCGAGGAGGCCCACACTTCATCTCCCGGCTTATCAATCGTGAACGTATCCTCATAAATCGCATATTTCGACTGCATATAACGAAGCAGTGCTTGGTCAAGTTCCTCATGCGTCGGCTTTCTATGCTGTCCCCTCCCGGTATAAAAACAGTATACGATTAACAAGAACAGAAGCAGAAACGGTGAGGCCACCAGCATGCGATATATTTTTCGGCTATCCATCACAAATCCTCCCTTGGTTTTACTACTCTACCGCAATTCCCGCACAGTGTCCGCAAAACCGCTCTTCTGTCTCTCTACAGCGCATCACGTAGTTTCCGAGTGCCTCTCGGTACTCTTCCTCTGAGATTTCCAGCTTCCGAGCAGTCGGCTGAGTTCCGACAGTCCGTCCCGCGAGACCGAAACGTAGCGAAGGCGCGAGAGTCTTTCATTTAGCTGTTCGACATCCCGTAGCAAACTGCAGCAGTGCAGACTCACAGCCGTCGCGCAGGCAAGGACAAGATTGTATACAATCTGCTGTATTGTCTCTTGTTCGCTAGGAATATAGCCTGTTCTCTCTCTCATCTCAAGCACCCTCCTTACCTATATTATTTCAGGATGATTACAATCTAGTATGGGTTTGTATCCCAATAATATATCCCGTAATCTTCCTGTCCCTTTTTCCAAGTGACATGTACCATCTCCTCATACGTATGTTCCCCTGATTTTAGCCACTTATCTCTTCCAGTATATTTATCGTATTGTGCACGCGTCACATAATAGATTCCTCCATCGATTCCATATCCTCTCTTCTTAAGCTCATACAATAGCTTTTTCATGTCTTCATCTCTATAATTCGAATCTCTAATTACTCTAACATCAATGTCATTTTTTATCGTCTTCGCTAAGTACTCTTCAATCTCGATTGAAGCAGAAAAATCGCAATTATTCCACGGAACTACAGGAGCACTCATTACCAGCTCATATGTGTCCGGCTCATATACCTGATCAAATATCTCTCTAAACTTTTCTTCCACTTGATCTCGCAGCACAAAACTCATATACGTGTCACGTAAGGTATTCTCTTCAAAGTTATAGCGAAGAACAACCTTTTCTCCCATTCTTTGCTTCGAGTACTTCTTTGACTCCAATTCAAGTTCGTACTTCCCCGTTGAAGGGTAAAACAGGTCGCTGGAAGCCCACACTTCATCTCCCGGCTTATCAATCGTGAACGTATCCTCATAAATCGCATATTTCGACTGCATATAACGAAGCAGTGCTTGGTCAAGTTCCTCATGCGTCGGCTTTCTATGCTGTCCCCTCCCGGTATAAAAACAGTATACGATTAACAAGAACAGAAGCAGAAACGGTGAGGCCACCAGCATGCGATATATTTTTCGGCTATCCATCACAAATCCTCCCTTGGTTTTACTACTCTACCGCAATTCCCGCACAGTGTCCGCAAAACCGCTCTTCTGTCTCTCTACAGCGCATCACGTAGTTTCCGAGTGCCTCTCGGTACTCTTCCTGCTGAGATTTCCAGCTGCCGAGCAGACGGCTCAGTTCCGACAGTCTGTTCGCGAGCCGGAATCAGCAGTTCAGTCTAAGTTCAACTTGTAATAATGGGCGTCAAAATAGGTTTCTTCACCCCATTTCTTGTAGCGTGTCTTTCTGTCTTCTGAAAACCCGAATTTGCGAAGAAGTGCAATCGAAGCAACATTTTCATCTGCCACTTCTCCCGTGACAGACTTTCCGCCTTCCGCTTTCACCCAACGAATGATGGAGTCCACCATTTCGCTTCCGAGGCCTTGCTTCCAATGCTTCTTTACAATGCAGTAGCCGATGTCGTAATTCCCGGTTTCAGGGAATATGCAGCAGGTGCCGACCGGAGTAGCATCCTCTTTCCATTCGGCAAGCAGATAATATCCCTCCGGGTTGTCTTCCATCTCATCGACACATTTTAGATACACTTCATCCATGTTCTCTCGAACCGGATCGATCATATACTTCCCGTTTTCTTTGTCCCCCCACAGGGATAGGGTAAAGTCTTTGTCGGATTTCCGCCAAGAACGAAGCCGCAATCTCGGCGTTTCCAAGGGGATGATTAGACGCATTTCTTATCATTCTCCTCTATCAATCTGGCAATTAGTTGTCGCATCATTTCCCACTCCGTTTCTATGTCATTAATTGTTATTGATTTCTGTTATTATTTCTCGGTTGATTGCTTTTAATACGCGTGTCATTTTTATTCATATCTTTCCTCATATATATTTCATAGTCTTTATCTCCCTTGCGCCAAACAATCCAAACCGAACTATTATATTTGAACTCTTGAGACGGCTTCCGAACTCCTGTTTCTCTTGTGCTGATCAGTTGTTCCTGTGTTACATAGTATATATTTCCATCGATTCCAAACCGACACTCTTTCAACAGGTCCAGAAGCCTCTGCATATCATCCTCTTGAACTTCTACCTCTCTTGCAACATAAACTCGAATATTACTATCCGGAGAATGATTCAGGAACTCTTCAACTGATTCAGTCGCCTTATACTCGTATTTGGGATACGGAACTCGAGAAGTTTTCATTCTAAGTTCATAACTTTCAGATTCATATAATCCATCAAAAATTTCTTTAAATTTCTCTTCAATCTTTTCCCTGTGAACATAATCCATGTAGTTATCACGCAAGCTTTCCTTCTCATAGTTATAATACAGTCGCAATACTTCTTCTTTGTGTTCCGCCGGATACTTCTCCGACTGAAACCTCATCTCATATATCCCCGGTGTCGGATATAAAATATCACTCGGATCCCATTGAATCTTTCCCTGCCCAACCGGCGTCAATGTATCCCCGTAAATCGCATACTTTCCCTGCATATATCTGGTCAGGGCGATGTCAAGCTCCTGCTGCGTCAGCTTGCGACGATGGTCACGCCAACTGAAATAGGCTGCCAGCAGTCCCAGGACTAGAACTATCTGTGGGGCAAAACGGAGCCAACGGTGCTTCTTTGGCTGCCGCTTCGCTTGCTTCTCTAGCTTCTCTTGCTTCTCTTGTTGCATTGCCTGCCCTCTCTCATCACTTTCCTACTTGCTATCGATTATTCCGCCGCTATCCCCGCACAACGCCCGCAAAACTGTTCTTCTGTCTCTCGGCAATGCATCACATAGTTCCCGAGCGCCTCTCGGTACTCTTCCTGCTGAGATTTCCAGCTTCCGAGCAGGCGACTGAGTTCCGACAGTCCGTCCCGCGAGACCGAGACATAGCGAAGGCAAGACAGTCTTTCGTTTAACCGTTCAATATCCCGGAGCAAGCTGCCGCAGTGCAGACTTACATCTGCCGCGCAGGTAAGGGCATGTTCCGCCGCCGCATAGTCGATACCCGCCTCTCCGACCTCTCCCGCTGCCATAGACGAAACAGCGTTCTCACTACCGCTCTGAAGGAAAGCGACTGTATCAAAGGCTTCTCCCTGTCCGGTACTTTCATGCGCCCCGAGCAGCACAAACTGCTCTCGGAAGCCCCTTTCCAGACGCGCCGCATAATTCAGTAAAATACCCTCTATCTCCCGCGCATCGTAAAGGACTTGCTTTGCAAAATTGACAAGGGGACGTTTGGCAGGTATGTCTGTTTCGAGTTCGGCGAGCGAGGAAACGCCGCAACATTCCAGTATGCTTGCTTCCAACAGCGTTCTGTCTCGCATGAGACTCGAAATCCCGGACTGAATCTCTGCTGTACGCTGTCTCATCAAAAGTTCTGCCATCTTCCGTGAACTTTGTCCTCCCTCCGGAATCCGAAAGACCGGGTAGCATCTTTCCTCGCAGCTTTGCATCGCCTCATCCACTGCTTGGCAGATATAGGCGTAGGTCTTGGTCAGCTGAAGGGCACGGGCTATGGCGGACTTCTGTTCCTTCGTAAATATCTCCGGACTGCTACGTGCCAGTAACGGATTGATAAAGAGGCTGAATGGGTGATTCAGCCTGCAAAACAGCCTATAATCGTCAAGGTAAAGCACTTGGGATAAATCCATGAATGTATTTAACACATAGTCGTTTGCTTCGGTGACTAATCCGTTGAATGCCTTTACACCGAATTGAAATAAATCAATCGTACACCGATTATACGTCATATCATGTTGTACAATCGGAAGTCCTCCTTCCATTCGATACAGCGGTAGCGCTTTCATACCGGAATCATCCGATAGGCTTTTGGTAGCTTCCAACTTTTCAACAATGTAGTCACATATATATCCGCTCAACAGCTTCGGCAGGCTCAAAGCTGTTTTTTCCACATTTCTATAAATATCCACTCCGGTGTTCCATACATCTCTTGCACCATCAAGTGTATTTTTCACTTCTTGCGGAAGATGACTTCTCAGTTTAAGAGCGATTTCCCCGAGCCCGGCAGGACGGCGATCAAACGGATTTTCTTGCAAATAGAGATCATACCATTTGTGTACCGAATAATGTAGCACCGGAATAATCTCCGGCAAAAACTCGTTAAACTTTGCTCCCAATTCAAGATAATCATGAAACTTATAGTTGTGTGGCAACTTCCGTGCGTGCATCGCCTGGACAATTGCCATCGCAGGGTGCATCAATTCCGCACGTTTTTCTGTCGGAAAACTCATTAATATATCTGAAAGCACTTTGCTGTACTCTGCCCATAGCCCTTCTTTATTTACTTCTTCCTGTAATCTAACGCTACCATCCTCATTCACATGAAGCAGTCGAAACAAATAGTGGTACCCCATTACATTTGTATTTTTATCACAATCCAGTTCCGGTACTCCCAAAACCAACTGATTCTTGGCAAAATATCCGTTTTTCTCTGTGTAACCGATTCCATGAACAACGTCATCGTGCGCATAGATGCTGAAAATATCCTTTCGCATATTCTCCACATTCTCTACGCCCCAACGATTTACTAATTCACTCCATTGCTCCGGTGAAATTCCGGGAGCGTCAAAAACCATACAACGCGTATTCTGCAATTCCTTGAAAATGCCTTTTGCCGTTACAGCCCGTTTCCCTCCCTGCGAATGCGCAGAGAGTACCAGTTTCCCCTCTTTCATAAAACGCCTGCATAACTGCGCTACGTCATCATTGTCTTCTTCGATTTTCAGTAGGGTATCTTCCACATTTAACAAGCTGGCTCTGTCGAGAGGCGATATCCAATCATAGACAAATCCGTCTTTTTCAAATTGACTCGTACAGTCACTTTCCATATTGGCATTGTCGCACCAAGCACCTCCCGGTGTTCCTCGAAATACCAGGCTTACTCCTTCTTTGATTCCCTGCTCTTCACTTCCTTGATAAATAAATACGACCGCGACAATTGCGTCCGTATTTGTAATACTCTTAGCCTCTTCCAGCGTAATACCGTGCGCCACAAGTTCGTTCGGCTTCTTATTAAAACTTGCATAGTGAATGGTTGCATTGCCGATATCTGAGATACCGGATTCCTCTTTGAGGCAGGCTTCCAGAAGTGTCAAATCATTTATATCAATATTATAGGGATTTCCATTGTCATAGGAAATTCTTGCCCCTCTGACAACATCACTAATAGTTGCCCCTTGTTTTTTGATTTTTAGTTTAGGGACCGGAAGATACAAAACTTCATTGTAAACTACCTGCTGTATATATTCCTTTTCCCTTACCCAACTCTCATTTTCTTTATTCTTCATTTTCCACCTCTGATAATCACGTCATCGTCTCATGCGACACCTGTTTCTATTTCCCTTCTTTCAAGGTGTAAATCGAATAATCTCCCTTGTTCTTTTCCCAAGCAAATCTTATATATTTATCATAGGAGTATGGGTCTTCATCCACCCAATCCCCTTTCAAATTTCTATTTTGATACTCCTCCTCATCCATGTAATATATTATTCCGTCAACTCCATAACGTTCTATTTTTAACATTCTCAATAATTCCCGCATATCTCCGTCTATCATCTCTGAATTCCTGACCACGCAAATGCTGATGTCGCTGAAAGGTATAGACTCCAGGTGCTGATTGATTGTATCAACCGCACTCGGAGTGAAGTTCCGCCAAGGTGCTGCTTCAACTTTCATGACTAATTCATAAGTCTCCGGACCATAGATTCGATCAAAAATCTCTCGAAATTTTTCTTCTACTTGTTCTCGAAGGACAAAGCTCATATACGTATCTCTCAGCGTATTTTCTTCATAGTTATACTGAAGCACCACTGTTTCCTTTTCACTCCGCTTGGGATACTTCTCTGACTCAAACCCTAATTCATATTTATTGGTTGTCGGAAAGAAGAGGTCATTCGGTGCATACAAGACCTTCCCCTCCCCAACCGGCGTCAGTGTATCCCCGTAAATCGCATACTTTCCCTGCATGTATCTGGTCAGGGCGGTGTCAAGTTCCTGCTGCGTCAGCTTGCGCCTGTGGTCTCGCCAACTGAAGCAGGCTGCTAACAGCCCGAGTCCTAAGACTATCTGTGGGGCAAAACGAAGCCAACGGTGCTTCTTAGGCTGCCGCTTCTCTTTCTTCTCTTCTTGCATCTCCTGTCTCCTCTCAGGGAAATCGTTATCTGCGTTCAATCCTGTTCATTGCTGCCTTTACTGTCCTTGCTCTTCCGCGCGAATATCCGCCGCGATGTGAGACAAGGTTCCGCCGTCTAAGATTCCCATTTCGTTCCATGACAAATACAGCAGCAGATTTTGAATCTCCTGCTGCTGTATCTCTTGCTTCTTGATCTGTTCACTTGATTTTTGCTTCTGCATCTGCACTACCCGTTGTCCTTCTCGCTGTCCTCGTGGCTTCAATCTTCATCGTCCTCGTGATAGGCATCGTCCTCATCCTGCATGCAGGCGAGTTCTTCCTCCGCTTCCGAGATACGGTACTCCAAGTAGCGTAGATAATTTCGCTGCGCCAATTCCGTGCGGTCACAGAACTGCTCTGTCTTTTGCTTCATCCGGTCGCGCAGCCCGGCTTCCAAGGGATAGGCCCGGCTGTCCTGCCAACTACCCTCGCGCCCGCGCTCGGCAAGCTGTCTTAAGCGTATTCCAAGGCGCTCTGCATCACCGTGTGCAAGCCGCAGCGTATGTAAATCCCGCTCACAATCCCGAATGTCTCCGCAGCGGCAACTCATCCCGTTTTTCCCCCTCTCTGAATCAGGGCGCCCATGGCCCGGTCAAAGTCCTCCGCCGTGCGATTCACTTCGTCGAGCTGCGCAAGCAAGGCCTCGAAGATATCCGAAATCTGCATGCCCTCCCGATCCGCGCGTTCCGCTGCACTCCGGTAAGCACCCTGCATCTCTCCGACAAACATCTCTGAGAGACTTTGGTCAAGTTCGCGGAATCCTGCCCAAATGAGGCGCAATTCTTCCCCGAGTAAGCCCCACTGTGCGCTGCGAAGGCGCAGCTCTTCGTGTTGAATGCGTATTTCCATCTGTCTCCTCTTCAGCTCTCTGCCGCAATAAAGCGCTCGCAAAGAGCTTCTGTCTCCTGTTTGCGCAAAGCTCCTTCGCTGAGTGCGGCTTCTTCCAAAAGTTTCTGTTTCTCCGCCGCGGTGGCCTGCGCTACATCCAGCGCGTGCTCCCAGAGCCGGAAGAGACGAATGAAGTTATCCCTTCCTTTGCCGCTCCAGACCGTCAAATCCATATCGCGCTCCAAGGCCTGAATATCCCGTGCCGCGGCTGCAAGGCGGCGGCGCAGCGCGAGATTTTGGGCTGCGGCTTCCCGAAGCCGCTGTAAATCCACATAGACATCCATGGCTTCCTCCTCAGGGCACCAGATAGACAAAGAGTGTTCCCTCTGCAAAGCCGACAGTCTCCTTCGGCCAGAACTCCAGATAGAGGTTTATGTGCTCGTTGCTTGCCTTCCAGAGCTCCGTTTGGTTTGCAAACTCCTCCGTAACCATGGGGCCTCCGTGTCCGCTCCGGTAGGAAACCATCAGAACACGGGTGTTCTTTAAGTCTTCATAATCTCCCTTTTTCAGGATGCGTTGAATGCCGGCAAGCGCGTTGCTTTCCACTGTATTGAGTTGATCTTTTCTGAGTTCTGCCTTCTTCACCACATGCTCTATGGTCCACCCCGTATTGACACCCAGTTTTTTGAGCGGCAAATCCAAGAGGTAGTTGTAGAGTTGATATTGTGTTTGAATTCTCTTCGGATCCTCAAACTTTTCTTTCCGCAGCGCCCAGAGATCCGGCATGGGGCTTCCGACCCGCCAATCTTGGTAGAGCCGTTCTCTCCGCTGCGGATTGCGGCTCACAATGCCCTGGCAAATGCAGCTGCCGTCGTAAATGCCCCTGCGCAGGACTTCGGCCATATCAGCCTCCGCAAATTGCTCGTCCGTGACATAGTAAATCATGAGGTTTATGCCCCAACCGCGCTCCGTGAGCAAGCGGTCCAGCTTCCGCATGGCTTTCTTCTTATCCTTCTCTTCTCCCTTGACCAGCGCCACGATTTCCTGCTCATCTACAAGTGTCATATAGTCCTTGAGACTTGTCGTTCCGTCGATCGTCTCATCCGTCCAAAAGTATGCCAGCGGTTCGCAGACCAGTTTGACATTCTCTTCGCCGTAAATTTCCGCAAACAGTTTTTGATACTCTCGCTCCACAAACTCGCGATAAACAAAGGACATGTAATTGTCCTTTTGTCTGGTGGGATTCCATCGATAATAAGAGTTAATCAGCTGGTTGGTACCCGCGTATTTTTCTGTTTGACTGCTTCCGGCGAGCTCTTCATATTTTTTGTCGCCGAAACAAGAGACATCAAAATCATAGTACGGTGTCGGCTTATCTCCGTATTTCCAATATTTTTGAGTCAGTATTTGCTGATTCATTTCTTTTATCTCGTCGAGGCCCGGCTTTAAGCGCTCCCTATGCTCCCGAAACATCTCCGAGTCTCGCATTGCCGCTTCCACGCTTTCCTGTAAAGCACGCTGTTCCTCCGCAGTTAAGGTCTCGGCAGGCTCGCGCGCTGCCTCGCTTTGCTCCTCTGCGGTACTTTCTTCCGCAGTGCTTTCGTTCGTTTCTTTTTGTGCCTCCTGCTTTCGTTGGCTCGAGAATGCCTGCGTTTCCCCGGACTCTACGCTTTGACTCGCCTGCTTGCCGTCCGCCGTTCTACTGCCGCACCCTCCGGTACCGAGTAAAACAAGCGCTGCGATTGTCACTGCGATGCCTCTCTGATAAGCCTGCGCGCGTCCACTTCTCATCTTGCCTCTCCTCTCGAAAGCCTGATTGTTCTTTTTTCTTTAACAATTGTCTTTTATCAAACTATCGTTATTTAACTACCGCCTTATCTTTGGCGCTTATTTCCGTTTTCTCCCTGTGATTCATGCGGTAGTATAGTACAAATTTTATGTTATTTATTTACTTTAGTCAAGCTGTTTCTCCCCTTTGCACTGTGCTCAGATTGACTTTCCCCGCACTTCCCGCTATTCTGACAATAAAAAAAGGAGATATACCCATGACCGGAAGAACAAACTATGTCACGGCGGAGCAAGCGGTTCGCGCCGTACGGGACGGTGATTATATTGACTACGGCTTCGGCGGAAGCTTTCCCGAACTTTTGGACACGGCGCTTGCGGCGCGCTGCGGCACGGTACGCAATGTGACCGTGCGCGGCGGTCTCGTCATTGCCCCCGGAATCGCAGTCCTAGAGGCAGATCCGGAGGGACAGTCCTTCCGCTATGAGAGCACACACCTCGGCGACTACGAGCGCAAATTCTACCGCACCGGACGCATCGAATTTGTCCCGATTGCGCTTCGCCTGGTACCCTTCCTCTATCGGCAGGGGAAATTTCGCTCGGACTTTGCCTTTGTTCCGGTATCCCGTCCGGATGCCGACGGCAATGTGAGCCTCGGCACGGGTTGCTACCTCTGGAAGACCATCATTGCAAGCGCAAAGACGGTCATCTTTGAGATCAACGAGCACCTTCCCTTCCTGCCGGGGGTCGACGGCTCCAACCTCTGCCGCCTCGACGATGCGGATATGATAGTCGAGGGCACGCACACGCCGCTGCCCGAGCGCAATTACCGCGCACCTTCGGAGATTGATCAAACAATTGCGGAACTCGTGGTGAACGAAATTCCGGACGGAGCCGTGCTCTCGCTCGGTGTCGGCACGGTTCCCTTCGCGATTGCTTCCGCCCTCGCGGACTCCGACAAAAAGGATCTTGGCTGCCACACCGGCACCATCAGCGACGCCTATCAAAAGCTCTACCTCGCGGGCAAACTCACGAATGCCCGGAAGGAGTTCGACACCGGCCTCAGCAGCTTTAACCTTGCAATGGGCAGCGCCGCATTCTACGACTGGCTCCGCGAGAATCCGAAGCTCTTCCGCCCGGATTCGATTGACTACATCCATGACCCGGCGCGCATCGGGAAGCTGAGCCGCGTCATCAGCATTAACGGCGGCGTGCAGGTGGACCTCATGGGACAGGAAAACGCAGAGTCGGCTAACGGCATACAGCTCTCGGGCATCGGCGGCCAGATGGACTTTCTGGAGGGCGCGTTCCGCTCGGAGGGCGGCTGCGGCTACATCTGCATCAATTCCTCCCGCCTCACCAAGGACGGCGTGCGGAAGTCGAACATTCTTCCCTTTATTCCCGGTGGCAGCACGGTCTCCGCACCGCGCACGCTGATTGAGGCGGTCGCGACCGAGTACGGCATTGCGCACCTCGCGGGTAAGAGTCTCGCGGAACGCCGTGAGGCCATGATTGCGATTGCGCATCCCGATTTCCGCGATGCGCTCCGCAGCGAAAAGCCGGATCTCTCGCGCTTTCTCTGATGTGGGCGCAAAGGAATCCGGCTCATGGATATAAACCTACTGCTGATTACACTGATTATTTTTTCCTGTATCTTCTTCAATAAAATCTCGTTCCGCTTCGGCATTCCGACCCTCTTTGTCTTTATACTGCTCGGAATGGCCTTCGGAAGTGACGGCTTTGCGCGCATTTCCTTTGATAACTTTGCGCTCTCGGAGACCGTGTGCTCCGTGGCCCTAATCTTCATCATGTTTTACGGCGGTTTCGGCACCAATTGGAAAATGGCGCGCCCGGTGGCGCGCCAATCCATATTGCTCTCAACGGCGGGCGTGTTTCTGACCGCCCTTTTTCTCGGTCTCTTCCTCTATCTGCTGATACGGCGCGAGTTCTGGCTCTGCTTTTTGACCGGCTCCGCGCTTGCCAGCACGGACGCAGCCTCTGTCTTCTCGGTGTTGCGCTCCCGGAAACTGGACTTAAAAGAGAACACGGCTTCCATCCTGGAACTCGAGAGCGGTAGTAACGATCCCATGGCCTACATGCTGACCCTGGTCTGCCTCTCCTTTTTGACCGGCGAGGCCGATGCCGGCAGCATACTCCGCCTGCTCACAACGCAGATTGTCTTCGGCATTGCAATCGGCGCACTCTGCGGCCTTTTGTCCTGCCGCATTTTGAAGAGCGTTTCCTTCGAGGTGGATGGCTTCGACGTTATCTTCATCGCCGGCATCGCCCTCTTTTCCTACGCGCTCTCCGCGGCACTCGGCGGCAACGGCTATCTCTCGACTTATCTGACCGGCATCATACTCGGAAATGTGAAGATGGGCGGCAAAAAGAATATCGTTCACTTCTTTGACGGTCTGACCGGCCTCATGCAGATAGCTGTCTTTTTCCTGCTCGGTCTGCTCGCAACGCCCTCGCTGCTCCCGGGCGTTTTGATATCCGCAGTCTCGGTGTTTCTCTTCTTAACCCTGGTTGCGCGCCCGCTCGCGGTGAAACTTCTGCTCCTGCCGTTCCGCGCAAGCAAGGGGCAGAGCCGCCTGATTTCCTTTGCGGGACTGCGCGGTGCCTCTTCGATTGTCTTTGCCATCATGGCGGTGCAAACCCTAAAAAGCGACACGCGCTTCTTTCACATTATCTTCTTTGTTGTTCTCCTGTCCCTCCTGGTGCAGGGCAGTCTCCTGCCCTTTGCGGCGCGGCGCTTCGATATGATTGACTTGAGTAACGACGTCATGAAGACCTTCACCGACTACAGCGAAGAGCTGCCGGTACAGTTCATTCAGCTCACGCTCGCCGAGGACAATGAGTGGGTCGGTAAGCGTATCTCCGAGCTCTCCCTGCCGCTCCAGTTCCTCTTCCTCCTGATTGTGCGTGAGGATAAAAAGCTGGTCCCGAAAGGCACCACCTTGCTCGAAGCGGGCGATTCCCTGATTCTCTGCGCCCCCGCGGTGCAGACGAAAAACGCCATGCAGCTCTCGGAGATTGAGATTGACAAGTCGAGCGAATATCTCCACCGCCATATTCGGGACATAAATTTACCGCGCGGAGAGATTATTTTCCTCATCCGGCGCGGTAATCAAAGTATTATTCCGAACGGTCAGACCGAAATTCTTGCGGGCGATACCCTGATGCTCACGCGCCTCAAAGAGAAGGAGCGCTCGCCTCACTCACCGTCAAGAGTTCTGACATCAGGGCAATGAGCCCGACCCGGTAGCCTGCCGCGGAGAAAATCGCGCAATCACGGCCGCGGCGCAAGATGCTGAGCGGCAACTGACCGGGTTCCAGGAAGAGCTTGCGCGCCAGGACTTCCTCCTTAGCATCGTAATCCGCCGAGCAGGAAAATGCCTCGGGGAACAGGCTCTTTAATGTCTTACAGCTTCCTCTCTCTGCCGCATCTGCCTCTCTGAGGTAGAAGCGCAGGGAGAGTTTTTTTTGCGCGCAGAGTGCCTTCAGGGACTCTGTCTCCGCCAAAATTTCATTTGCGATGTGCTCACTCGGCTCTTCGCCCGGCGCCATGAAAAACTCCATGGTAAACGGGGTTGCGTAATCCTGCCCGCCGATTTCCGGAATGACAATCTTTCCGAGCAATTCCTCCGCCGTCACCTCCGGGAAGCTGAGGGCAAGTGTTTTTTCTTCGCCGCCCGCGAGTCGGAAGGCCACACGCTTTCCGTAGGCATTGCCGTTCGGCAGGCGCTTCTCGGTAAAGAGCTCATACTTGCCGTCCGGCAGAAGCAGCGTGAGCGTATTCTCATCCCACTGCTTCTTCTCAAAATCCAGCTCCTTTCCGTCTCGGTAGAGTGTCCAGTGCTGCTCGTAGCGAAGCTCACCCTCCGGTTTTTGAAGCGTAAGATGATTTCTCGCCGCATCCGCCTCGCGGAAGGGGCGGAAGTCTCCGTCTGCAAAGAAGAGCGGTGCCCCGTCCTCATTTCTGAGCTTCACCGGAATGCCGCTGCCTCTTAAGCGGCGGAGTGCCGAAAGGATCTCCGCATCGCTGCAATCGGCGCTCGCAAGGCGCGCTGTAAGCGCCGTCCGCTCGCCTATGCTCAGTTCCTCTTCGCCACGGAAGCGGCAAAGCGGCTCAAGCCCGAAGCGCTCCGGCAGTACGCCCTCCAGAAAGGCGCGCGCCGTGAGCGTTCCGACCTGCCGCATCGCAGCCTGAAACTCCGGCTCAAGTAATTCTTCTCTTACGTCTATCCTGTCTTTTTCGGAGAGCGAAGCCACGAAGGCATTCCGATACATGCGCTCTTCCTGCGATGTCGCTCGCTCCAAAAAGACACGCGTGCGGTCGCGGCGTGCGGCGCGCTTTGCCTTAAGCTTTTCATTGCAGCGCGCATACTTTTCGCGGCCGAGTGCCTGCTCTTCCGCGGTCTGCTTGGGCGCGCTGCGGGCGCCGTTCGGCGCAAAGAAACGGAATTCTTGCTCCTCTGCCTCTTCTTTGCAGTCGCGCTCCGCAATGCGCAGCTCTCCCGCGCGGAGGTCCGCCATGACAGCCTTATTCTTGCCCGGATGACGGAAGCGGACATACACACTGCCCTTTCCGAGGGAGACCGTCTTTTCGACGCCTGCCTCCGGCTTGTACATCGAGATGGGGCGTATGCCTGCGCTGTTTAAGAGACAAAGTTCCACGAGCTCCGCATCTTCCGCCTGAACGGTGAGTTTCACAGGGTCCGCATAGCGCGCAAGCTGGTTTAAGTAAAGGACGCCGTTCTGACCGCCGAGTATCTCTTCTCCCGCGAGGGTTGCGCGGTCCAGCGCCGTGTCGGCCGCGGGTGTCAGCGGGTAGTAGCGGGCGTGCACAAGCATGGCGCGCGCAGCCGCCGCAATGAACCAGCCGTTGTCATCCTTCTCCGTGGGCTCGCAGGCACCCGCAAAGTGCCAAGCGCCGTCCACCCAATACTCAACCCAGGCGTGATTGTCCTCGCAGTGAGCCCACCAGGGCGCATAGACCTGGCGCGCCGGAATGCCGACTGCGCGGAGCGCGTTGACATAGAAGACCGACTCCTCACCGCAGCGCCCCTGCCCGGACTCCAAAAAGCCCGCCGCGGAAATGGTTCTGCCGTCGCTGGACACATAGCTGCCCTCGGAAGCGCAGGCATAGTTCACCGCGCGCGCAAGCGCTGCACCGCTCAGTGCCTCCTCGCCCTGTTCCGCTAAGTGAGCTGCAATGCAGTTTGCGAGCTTTTCCCGCACCGGGCGGAACTCCTCGTTGTTGACGCGTGGCAAAAGTACATACTGGAGGAAATAGCTCTCCGGGAGTTCACGAATTGCCGCACGCTCACGGTACAGCGTAAGCGTAGGGCGAAGGAAGGAAAGCAAGGTCTCCGGTGAAAAGTCATAGCCGCAGAGATCGCTCTCCGGAAGCAGCGCATAATAGTAGCGTAGCGCCGTTCTCTCACCGCTGGTCAGCGTTCCCGCCGCGGCAACACTCGCGCGGTAGCCCGCTCTCAGGCCTTCGCTCTTTTTGAGGCGCGCAAAGAAAGCCTCGTTGATCTCCCGCTCCGTATCCGCCGTGGGACGCCAGTCCTCCGGATTCCGCTCGCGGTCAAGGCGCTCCAGCACTTCCCTTGCAGCTTTCACCTTTTCCGCAGAAGTATAGCTCCTACTGTACTCACTGAGGCCCGGCAGCCCCATGGAGACGCCCTCTCGCCGGAACTGCATGGGACTCTCCCCGTTTACCTTGCCGGACATGTGATACGAGAGAATACCGGTCTCGCGGTAAAGCGTCTCGATTTTTTCGGCCGAGACACCGGAACCGGCCATGAGGCGCACGCTCTTTGCTTTCTCGGCGAGGGCGGCAAGCGTCTTTACGCCCTCCAAAGCGGTGTTTGCCTGACCGGAAGTCAGGATGCGCGCAATTCCGAGTTCCTCCGCTATTCGAAGCGCCTCAAAGGGATCCTTACAGAGATCAAAGCAGCGGTGCAGGGTGACCGGTCTGCCGCCGCAGTGCTTCATGAGTTCGGAAATGCGCTCGCGATCTAAGCTTCCGTCGGGTTTCAGCATACCGAGCACAAACCCATCTGCCCCGGCCGCCTGAAAGCGCTCTGCCTCCGCTGCGAGCTCTCGGCACTCTTCCTCCGTATAGCAGAAATCGCCGAAACGCGGACGCAGCATAACAAAGAGCGGGAGCGTGACCCGCTTTCTCAGTTCCAAAAATAAGCCGAAACTCGGCGTGATGCCGCCGATTTCCAGGCTCCCGCAGAGCTCCAGGCGGTCCGCACCGCCTGCTTCCGCCGCAATGCCGGACTCCACACTGTCTACGCAAACTTCAAGTTCAAATCCCCTATTCTCGTTTTCCTGCACTTTTTTCCCCTCCGCCGGATGTTGTCAACGCAAGAACATGAAAAACAATGCGAGTATCCCGGCAATCACCACCACGGCGCCTGCCAGTAAGCTCACACCGAAACCGATAATTCCGATTGCCGCAAGCAGTATGTAGCCGAGCACACCGAACGTTAGGCTCAGCGCCTTCCCTACAATACGAAACAGAAGACCCGTGCACTTTAAGATGAGCCACATGAGCAAAGCAAAAATTAAAAACGGCATATATCCTCCCTTCTCTTACGACTCCAGAAATTTCATATTCGGCCAGAGTTTTCTGACCCTTTCTTCCGGATAGTAGCGGTCTATAAATTCCTCAACGACATTTGTCGCCTCGGGCTTTGTAAGCCTCGCGTTGGCGCGCACCATGACGGCCGCTGTGACCAGCATATCACAAGTTAGGAATATCGCGATGCCCCAACTGAGCACCAGGCCGAGTACCGGTGTGATTTTCTCAATCTGCGCGGAAATCGGCGGGTACGCGTAGCGGAGCCAGACAACCGAGAGCAAGCCCCAGAATACCATAAAAGGCACATTGGTTCTCCCGTCTATATTCAGCGGGATATGACTGTAATCCCAAAACTTCATGCCGAAAAAGGCCTCGGTAAAGACCGAACAGAGATACTCAAAGGCTCCGCCGAAGAAAAAGCCGGCAAAGAAGATGCTCAAATTGTTTTTCTTCTCGACACGGGATAAGACCAGCGTCAGCACGACCGCCCCAAGTCCCCAGACAATGCTGAAAGGTCCGAGCACCAGACTGGAGCGCCGCATCCAGATACCCGCCGTAAAAAAGACATAAAAAGTCTCAATCACATCGCCGATCAAAGCACAGAGAAACAACATCCAGACCAGTTTTCCGAAGCTGATGCCCTCCGCAAAGACCACGCCCTGTGCGCGGAGTTCCCGCTCCGCCGCCTCAATGCCGCCGCTTTCGGTCTGCCGGAGTGAGGGATACACGCGGTATACCCTGTCCCAGAGGTGCTCGGACAGCCGTTCACCGAGTTTTTTCTTATGCATCTGCAAAAATTGCCGTTCCGCGGAGTCCGTGACATAACGCGCCAAAACAGCCACCAGCACGAGGTCACTAAGTAAAACGAACATCAACACCCCGGCAATGATGCGCAGCGCGAGTACAGGCAGCAGAGAAATGAAAGAAAAGAGCAAAGGCTGCACGACGATCAACAGGGATTCATAAATTGCGCTGAGCCCGAGCGCCCATAATAAGCGCAACATAAAATTAGGTCGCAGTTTGATTCTGCCGAGTGCAGAGCGCTTCTTTCGGAGCAAACGCTCCGCGAAGAACTCCGAAAGGTACCCGATTGCCAAGGTCTGCACCAAGCCGAACAAAAAGCGTGAGCGCTCCGGCATCTCCCCGCTGCTCACTAGAATCAAATTTGCCATAGCTGCACCATGCGATAGGAGCAAGGGCAAATCGAGGATGCCGCAGTTTACAAAGCGCTGTTTTTTGAGGCTGAAAAATAAAGTCTCAAGCACCCACGCAGTAAAGGCGTAAAAAAAGAAATACAGCACCAAATCCGTGCCGCCGAATAATCTCATGCTTTTCCCTCACGACGCTCCCGGGGAGACGCCGCTGTCAAAAAAGCTGCGGCTTTGACCCCGCAGCTCTCTCTCATTGTTTCAGTGCCAGACCGTCGTGGTACGCCTTGCCGACCACCGGCCCGATCACGCGGTAGCTCATGCTCGAAATGTCAAACATGATGGGGCGAAGCTTATCATAATCCACTTTGCCGTCCGTTAAGACCGCTTCGTCCGCCTGCATCGCCACAATTTCACCGACCAGGACACCGGTCTCATCGCTGTAACTTTTCACCTTGCACTCTAAGGTGACCGGGTACTCTTCAATAACAGGCGCGTTCACATGTGCGCTCTTCCTCACATGGCAACCCGCTTGTTCGATTTTATTGATCTTGTTGCCGCTCTCGATGCCGAAATAATCGGAGATGACCACCGTGCTCTCGGTCGCAAAGGCGACCGTAAAGCCGCCCGTCTTCTTCAAATTATCCGTGGTCTTATGCTTTGCGAGCTGTATCGTAATCTCACCGTAGTCACTCTGCATGCCCCAGGCTGCGTTCATTGCGTTCGGGACACCGTTCTCATCGTATGTTCCGATAATAAATACGGCCTCCGGTGTGATAATCGACTGTTTTGCACTGAATTCCCGCTGCATACGCCTTTCCTTTCCGAGCGCCCGACATGGGCTTCTCTCAGCCTGTTATAGCAGGTCTATCACAATCTTGCAATGCGAACCGCCCGCGCACACGCGCTAGCATGGTCTCAAGATCCAGCACGCCGCGCGCAAAACCGCGGCGCACGAGTTCCTCCGGTACATAGCAGTCAAACTTTTCAAAGACCGGGACCTCGCGCTCGTAGAGCAACTCTTCCGGCGCAAAGTCTTTTTGGGCCTCGTCGAGCAAAATCTCAAAGAACTCCTCTTCCCCGACCTCCATTGAAAAGATCATATAATACGGCCGCGCGGAGGTGAAGCCCCTGAGACCGAGCCTATCCTTACAGCGCAGCTTTAAAAAGCGCTCCAGCGCGAGAAAGGCATAACTCCCGAGCCAGGGAAAGA
>ERZ773031.376-NODE-376-length-24768-cov-12.387448_pt1 | contig 24768 bp, 24 predicted proteins | sample MGYA00511666_ERZ773031 | MGnify/ENA primary metagenome ERZ773031 (study PRJEB29015, sample SAMEA2738135) | human oral metagenome | biome: human oral; feature: human-associated habitat; material: saliva | place: China | collected 2250 ...
AACTTCTTTTCTATAATTTGAAATTTCATTTGCAAGTTTTTTATATTCTTCACTTAAATTTTTAAGTTTATTGTTTTCTTCAAGTAGTAAATCTTTTGAATGTTCAAGTAAATATATATCTTCTTCTAATGAATTTTTATATTTTATTAATCCATTTTTATCTGTCTTAAGTTTTCTCTTTAAATCATTCAAAAGATTGAATTTTTCTTGTAAAATTATTAATCTTTCTTCGTCAATATAAATATTTGAATAATAGTCTTGTATTTTTGCATAAATCTCTTTTAGACCAAAAGAAAGATTTTCAAAGTCTTCACTTAATTTTACAGTTTTATCATTTTCTTCAAGAAGTGTAATATTTCTATTTATTTCGTTCAAAATAGAAAAAGCATTAACTTCTGACCCCTCACCATCAAAAAGCTCTATTAAATTTCCACAACAACCTAAAATAGCTTGACTATTATTGTATTTATCAAGCTCATTTTCAATGAATTCTTCATCCAATGTTTCTAAGTCTAAGCTATTAAGCTCTTCAATCTCAGCTTTTATTTCTTCAATATTTTCATCAAAATTATTAACTTTATTTTTTAACTTCTTTAAATCAGTACTCGTCTTTTTTATTTTTCCATATAGTACTTCTATTTCTCTTAATTTTTTTCTAAATTCATCATCACAAAAACTGTCTAAAACCTCAACAAAATCTGTTCTATTAAATAGAGTGTAGCTATCATGTTGACCACAAACATTTAAAATATTTATCATTATTTCTGATAGAATAGAATTATTTACCGTTCTATTATTTATCTTTGAAACTGATCTTCCATTTTTACTTACAGTTCTTGAAATAACTAACATATTATCTTCAATTTCTATATCTAATTCTAGCGATTCAAATTTATTTTTTATTATAGTCATTTGTAAAAGTCTAAAAACGCAATAAACACAGTATTTTTATGCTTGATTTTTCTTGTTTTTCTCCGCTTCCTGACAAGGGGTCTTGACCCCTTGCGATTACAAATGCCGCTGTTGTTCAATATTTATCGCTTTTACTTTTACAATTGCCTATTATTTTTTATATATAACTTTTAAAAAAATTTATTATAATCCTATAATTTCCCAATTATTATGACTTTTCCCTTCTATTATGCCATTTTTCACATTTTTTATATAATCAATCATCATATTTTGAATAGTTCCATCAATTTCCCCAATTGCCTCCTTAGATGCCCATAACACTGGAATTTCCTGACCATCAAAAATTCCGCCCTTTCTTGCCAGCTGCTCAAATCTGTAAGCATTCATTCCAACTTTAAGTTCCATTTCAGAAGTTATCTTTTTTCCATTTACAAGCATTAAATTGGTAATTTTATTGCCTTTTTCATTTCTCAAGTCAATTTTATACTTCACTCCACCAAAAATATCAAAAGTCACATATTTTCTTCCAGCACGTTCATCATTATACCGATATTCCGTATCTCCAGGCTGTATCGTGTCAAAATAGTCAGCAGCCCATTCCATATAATCCTTCAGCTGCTTTCCTGTCATTTTATAAATTGTAACATCTCCGCCTGCATATCTGTAATTGTAAACTATGTCCTTTCTCCTGATTTCCCCCTTATTAAGCCTTACATTTTCATAATTATATGCAAATGAAACCACGTCTGCTCCGCTGTAATAAAGTTCTACATCCGTTATAAACGAAGACAGCCCAGTATCTTTGGCAAAAGCTGCCGACACACCGTGAAATTTCCCTTTTGGCACCATATCATTTAAAGTTTCACCCACTTTTTCATTTGCAATTTTACAAAGTCTGTTATGAAAAGGCTTGTAAATTTTTTCTATTTCTGGATCAGGCTCCTCATCTTTTACAGGAACAGTTGTCGAATCCTTGCTTATTAAACTGATTTTCCCATTTTCAATTTCAAACTTTAAATCGACTTCTGAAACAAAAGTGCCGTATCTATGCGGCTCTGTAATTAAAACACCGTTAATTATTTCCTTTGGAACATTCTGATGCATGTGCCCTGCAACAATTACATCTATTTCAGGTACAGCATTTGCCAAATCTCTCACTCCAGTTTCTGGAATGTTATTTTCATTTTCAATTCCCATGTGAGCAACTACGACAATCGCATTTGCCCCTTCAGATTTTAATTTTTCTATTTGCCTTCTAGTTTCCTTTATAGGCGACACAAAGTAAAAATCCTTCAAGTAGCCTGTATCTTCTTCAAACTGTGCCGACATTGGAGTTGACAATCCAATAACTCCTATTTTTATGCCATCTCTTTCAATAATTACAGAAGCATTTAAATATCTTTTTTTATTTTTTGAAAAATTAGTGTCATTTTCGGCATTTTCATTGTAATATAAATTTGCTGCCAATTTATTAAATTTCATATCCCTTAAAATATTTGACAAAGTTGGCATTCCAAAGTTAAATTCGTGATTTCCAGGTACAAAGACATCATATCCCATGTAATTTAAAATTTGTGGTACAGGATGCTTTGGAACCATCGCAAATTTTTCTATCCAGTTATCCTGTATCGCATCCCCGACTTCCACTAAAATCACATTTTTATTTTCTTTTCTAATTTTTTTTATCAATGTTGAAATCTGCGCATAAGAGCCTGACCTGTCCTCCTCATCTGCCCCATAGTTCCAAGCCAATACTCTTCCATGCACATCACTTGTTCCAAGTATTTTTATATTCACTTCCCTTTTATTTTCTTTTTTTTCTAAGCAAGCATCAATATTTTTCATTGACATAATTTTTATTTTCCCTCTTCTTTTTTATTTTTTTTATTTTCCATCATATTTTTCCATTTTTCCCGAGCTTCATAAATTGAAAACTCCCTTCCATATTTCACTTTATTCAATTCATCCTTTATGTAAAAGATTTTTTCCAAATCAATCCCATAGTCATTCGCAATCGCAATAACATAGTAAAAAACATCAAACACTTCCTCCTCAATTGTCCCCTTTATATTTTCCCCATCAAATCTCACATTTTTCCTAATATTTTCAGCCAGTTCCCCAAACTCTTCAATTAATTTTAAAACTAATCTTTGTCCATTTTCTCTTTTTTGCTGTAAATTTTCCTTATCCCTGCTTTCATCCAAAGTTCCTTTTTCTATTCTTTTAATCAGATACTGGACTTCCTTAAGTGTCATATCTTCAGCATTACGTTTCATAAAAATTTATCCCCTTTCTTATTCTATATACCTCAAATTTTTTAGACTTAAATCTAAAATTTTAGCTGAATGTGTTATAGCTCCACTTGAAACATAATCAATCTCCAATCCTTTAAAGCGATTTATATTATTAATGTCTATATTTCCAGAACATTCTATTATAGCTTTCTTTCCTATAACTTTTATAGCCTTTTTGATAGTTTCTATATCCATATTGTCAAGCATAATTATATCTGCTCCAGCTCTAACTGCCTCTTCTACCCCTTCTAAATCTTCAACTTCTATTTCAATTTTTTTAATAAAAGGAGAATATTCTCTAGCAAGTTTTATAGCTTTTGTTATTGAACCAGCGGCATCTATATGATTGTCTTTTAACATTATCGCATCGGAAAGATTATATCTATGGTTATGCCCTCCACCAGCTACAACTGCGTACTTTTCAAATATTCTCATATTCGGAACAGTTTTTCTTGTATCTAGTAAACATATGTTCTTATCGTCCAGTGCTTCTATCATTTTTTTTGTATAAGTTGCAATTCCACTCATTCTTTGCAAATAATTTAAAGCTACTCTTTCAGAAGAAAGCAATGCTTTTACATCATCTCTTATCTTTAGTATCAGATCTTTTTTAAAAACTTCATCCCCATCCTTTTTATATTCAGTAAAAACAGGAGAACCATTTAACTCAAAAACTCTTTTAAATACATCAAGTCCCGCTAAAATACCTTCTCCCTTGGAATATAAAGAAATTTCCGCCAGTCTATCATCCTTATAAATTGCATTTGTACTTACATCTTCTGAAGTAATATCCTCTTTTAATGCTAATTTGATTGAATTATCCATTTGAAATTTATCTATTTTTCTCAAACTCATCTTCTTTTATCCTTTGCTCTATAATATTTTTATTTTCTTTTATTTTATTTTCTATTTCAAAAACCTCTTTTTCAATATTTTTAAAAGCATTATCTGCTGCCACATTATTATAATTAGAGATGTTATTTTCAACATTAATCGAACGGGCCGCTCTTTTTCCAAACACAACACTTTCTAATAATGAATTGCTTGCAAGCCTATTTTGCCCATGAACACCCGTACAGGCAACTTCACCAACAGCATACAAATTTTTCATTGAAGTTTTTGAATCCATATTAACCTTGATTCCTCCCATTGTATAATGCTGAGCAGGAACTACTGGAACTTTATCTTTCAATACATTTATATCTTTTTTTATTAATTGTTTATAAATATTTGGAAATCTTTTTTCAATATCTAATTTTATTGTGCTAAAATCCAACCATTCATATTCAGATTTGTCTTTTTTCATTTCTTCCAGTATTGCTCTCGTAACTTCATCCCTAGGTTTTAACTCATCTGTAAATCTTTGCAATTTCTGATTTAAAAGTACCGCTCCTTCCCCTCTTACTGATTCCGAAATCAAAAATTTCCTTTCATTATCTTTTGTATAAAATGTCGTTGGATGTATTTGGACATATGAAATATCCTTTAATTCTATATTATGTCTGATAGCTGCTGCTACTCCATCTCCTCTTATGTGAGAAAAATTTGTAGTATTTTTATATATTCCGCCTATCCCTCCTGTTGCTAAAACTGTGAATTTAGATCTTATGGAAAATATTTCTTTATTTTTGGCTACAATACCAAGACAAGTATTATTTTCTTCAACTATATCTAAAAATTCACAATTTTCTATTGTTTTTATGTTCTTTTTTTCCAAAACTTTTTTTATAAGGCTTTCCATTATGTACTTACCAGTTCGATCTTCACAATATAAAATTCTAAATTTTCTGTGTCCTCCCTCTCTTGTATAAAAAAGACCTTTTTTATCACCTGTAAATTTTACTCCCATTTCAATCAAAGTCTTTACAGCTTCTTCTGATTCATCAACTAATATTTCAACTGCCTTTCTGTCATTCTTATAATGGCCTGCAACCAAAGTATCTTCGATATAATCTTCTCTATCCTCTTTTCCCCTGCAAACAGATATTCCTCCCTGTGCAAGATAAGAATTACTGTCTTTAAGCTCCTTTTTCGTTATTAAGCATATATTTATACTGTCATCTAACGTCAAAGCACAAATCAATGCTGCAACTCCAGAACCAATTATAACCACATCGTAATTTTCAGCTTTCATTTCAATCCCCTGCCAATTCTAACATTCTTTCTAAAGGAATTAGAGCTTTTTTAGCTATTTCATCATCAACTTTCAGTTCATCTCCACCTTCCGTCAAAATTTTTTCAATTTTTTCCAAGGTGTTTTTCTTCATACTTCTGCATATCAAAGTATCTGCAAAATGCAATTTTTTATTAGGAGCTTTCTTATATATTTCAAATCTAATTCCTCTTTCAGTTACAATTATAAATTCATCTCCTTCCTTTAAAGTCTCAGCAATTATCCCGCTTGTACTCCCAATATAGTCTGCTAGTTCCAAAATTTCTTCCTTGCATTCTGGATGAGCCAAAACTTTTGCATTGGGATATTCTTCTTTTAATTTCTTTACATTTTCCAAATGCACTAAATTATGTACACAACAATAACCTTCATTTAAAATAATATTTTTATTTTTTACTTGTTTTGCAATATATGAGGCTAAATTTCCATCAGGAACTATGAAGATATTTTTTTCTTTTAATTTACTTACAATTTTAAGTGCATTGGATGAAGTTATACAGACATCACAATGTGCTTTAATTTCAGCTGTTGAATTTATATAGCATACTACCGACAAATCGCTATACTTTTCTCTCATTTCTTTTATTTTTTTTATAGTTATCATATGTGCCATAGGACAGTCAGCATAAATATCAACCATATACACTGTTTTTTCTGGATTTAAAATTTTTATGCTTTCACCCATAAAATATACTCCTGCCATTATTATTGTCTTATTTTTCAGCTTTGTCGCAGTCTTAGCTAAATAAAAAGAATCTCCAACATAGTCAGCAATCTCCTGTACATCTCCATCTACATAATAATGAGCTAAAATCGCCACATCTTTTTCTTTTTGTAATTTTTTTATTCTCTCTTTCATTGCTCCTCCTAAAGTATTCCATAAAATTTCCTAATATTATCAACCCTTCCTGCTTAAAAAGCTAAATTATTCAGAAGTTTTAATATTTAAAAATTACATTTGTAGATTTTGGTTTTCCAAGCTCTTTTTTCTCCTTCAAATAATCAATAAACATCTTTGTATCGCTTAAATGAGTATCGTTTCCTCTTTTTTGAGCCGTGATTTTTCCTAATGTTGTATATCCGTCTTTTCCTTTGGCAATATACGAATTTACGGCTAGCATATAAGTTTTTTTAGCATCAATTGGTGTCCATTTATTTGCTTTAAAGTCAAATACTTCTATTTTTTTAACTCTTGTTCCAAGAGTCCCTTCCTTGGTTGCTTCGTATCTAATTCCTGCACCATAAGGGAAAGCTCCTGTTGATCCGCCATTTAACACATAGTCAATTGCATCTTCCAAAATTTGCTTTACTTCTGCACCTGTAACATCTGTTATAAATACTGTATTTGAAGTAAATGGCAATAATGAATATGCCAAATCGTATGAAAAATCTCCAGGATTTAGCGTAATTCTTACATTTCCTGCATTTCCAATTACAAAATCAACATTTCCAGTTCCTGTATTTCTTAATTTATACAAAACAGATTCTGCCACAAGAGTTGTTGCAAATGAACCGTCCTTATTATGTTCGCTTGGCACTCTGTTATCTGAACCTCCTGGAATTTCTTCGGTAATTTTACCAATTGTACGTTTTCCAAGTTCTGTTTTTTCCTTTTGGTATCTTTCTAAAAGTTTTGACAAAGCTGGATCATTTTTTATGGCAACTATATTTTTATTATTTTTTATTGAATTTAAAATCTTGCTTTTTTCCTTTTCGTCAAGCTGAACAGCTTTACCATCAGCATCCTTCACTTCAAAAAAGTCATCTCCAATTAGCAGTTTTGGTGCAGGAGTCAATTCTGTAATCACTCCATTCTTATCAAATTTTGCCTTCATTTCACCAAGCAAATATGAATAATTCCACGCTTCTGCAATGTAGACAGGATTTCCATTAGGCGAATTTACTTTTTTAGGATAACTGTCAGCTTCAGGAACTAATCCGAACTGCTCAAATTCCTTTCCTAGCAAGTAATGTGTATCTCCTGATATAATCAAGTCAATTCCATCAACTTTTTGCCCAATTTCCACATTCTTTTCATATCCTGCATGAGATAACAGCACTATTTTATTTATTCCCTTATCTTGAAGTTCTTTTGCATATTTTCTAGCTGTTTCAACTTCATCTAAAAATTTAATATCTTCTCCTGGACTAGAAGACTCCTTTGTTTTTTTCACAACATCTATCCCAATAATTCCCACATTTTGTCCACCAATATTTTTTATAATATAAGGCTTCCATTTGCCTTCCAGTATGCTTCCCTTATCAGGCACAACATTAGATGAAACTACTGGTATTTTTAAAGCATCCAAAAATGATCTCAAAAATTTATTCCCATCATCAAATTCATGATTTCCCAAAGTATAGGCATCAAAATTAATCGCATTCATAAGTTCGGCATCTGCTTTCCCCTCAAATAACGTATAATAGAGAGTTCCTGTCACAGCATCACCTGCATGAACCACAAGAGTATTTTTATTATTTTTCCTAAAATTCTTAATTTCCTGTCCTACTCTAGGTAATCCGCCAATATGCACCGTAACTGTTTTTCCATCCAGCTTAATTGGCATTTTTTCCTCTTCCAGATGTGAATGATGGTCATTAATATGAGCAACATTTAACTCAAATGTACTTTGAGTATTTTTCCCAGCTGCTTTTTTAATAGTTTTTGCCTCTAAATTTGCTGCTGGCAGTAATGCCAATACCAAACCTAATAAAAGTAACTTTTTCATAATTTTTACCTCCTGCATTATATAATTTCTATTTTTCAAATTTTATATTTCCAGTTTAATTATAACTTGATTTTCAAAAAAAATCACTAAAAAAAATAATTTTTTTAAACATAGATTTCAAATAAATTTGACAATATTTTTTAATAAACATGTGCTATAATTCAAAAGACAATTTTTTCATTGTTAAAAAATAATTTTTAAAGAAGGGAAGATGATAAAATGAGCATCAGAAATCTTATTAAAAAAATGATTCTAATTTTTGGAGTTATTGGAATCTCACTTACAGCTTTTGCTGCACCTAGAAGAAATAACAAAGTCGTATATGTAAAAAAAGAACCTACACGTAAAATCGTAAGAAGAAGATACATTTTCGTGAAAGTTCCTAAAAAGAAAAATTCAAAAGTAGTATATGTAAAAAAAGAACCTACACGTAGACAAAGAGCTGCCGCTAGAGCAAGAGCTGCCAGAAGAAGATAATTTAGTAAGATATTTTGAAAGCTGTTTTAGTAAACATTAAGCATAAATAATTATATAACAAAAGTTTTATTTATTAATTGATTTATTTTTACAGCAAGATTCTTACTATAAGAAAAAATAATAATTTTAAATAATCGTTGTTATAAAAGTCAGCGGTTATTTTTTATTTCCAAATTAAATTCATTATTTTTTAAAAAAATGAAAAAGAAAATTGAAAAATAACTATTAAAATGTTAAAATTAAGTATAGATAAATAATTTAGAAAGGAGCGATATTTTAAATATCGGATATAATTATGAATATAGTGTTATTTGGAGCACCTGGAGCAGGAAAAGGGACTCAAGCAAAAGAATTAATTAAAAAATATGAAATTCCTCAAATTTCAACTGGAGACATTTTAAGAGCGGCAATCGCTAATAAAACTCCACTTGGACTGGAAGCAAAAAAATTGATGGATGAAGGAAAATTGGTTTCAGACGATATTGTAAATGGACTTGTAGAAGCAAGACTTAAAGAAGATGACTGTAAAAAAGGGTTCATTTTGGATGGATTTCCAAGAACTGTGGCTCAGGCTGAAGAACTTGATAAAATTTTAGCAAAATCAAATAGAGAAATTGAAAAAGTAATTGCACTTGAAGTAAGTGATGAAGAAATAATCGAAAGAATTACAGGAAGAAGAGTTTCTAAAAAAACTGGTAAAATCTATCACATAAAATATAATCCGCCAGTTGACGAAAATCCAGAAGATTTGGAACAAAGAGCAGATGATAACGAAGAAACAGTTAAAAAAAGATTGGCAGTTTATAACGAACAAACAGCGCCAGTATTGGATTTTTACAAAAAGCAAAATAAAGTTTACAGCGTAGATGGTGCAAAAAAACTAGAAGAAATTACAAAAGATATAATTGATATTTTGGAAAAATAAATAAAAACAAGAATTTAGAAAGAAGAAGAAAAAATGATAATTTATAAAACATTAGATGAAATAAAAAAAATAAAAAAAGCTAATGAAATAATCGCAAGACTTTTTGAAGATGTATTGCCGAAATATGTAAAGGCTGGAATAAGCACTTATGAACTTGATCAAATAGCAGAAGATTATATTAGAAGCCAAGGGGCAATCCCAGGAACAAAGGGATATGACATAGGAAGCCCATATCCTCCATATCCAGCTGCAACTTGTATTTCAGTAAATGAAGTTGTAGTACATGGTATTCCTAGCAAAAAGCAAATTTTAAAAGAAGGGGATATTCTAACAATTGACACAGTGACAGTGCTTGATGGATATTTTGGAGATTCTGCAATTACTTATGCTGTTGGAGAAATTGATGAAACTTCTAAAAAATTGATGGAAGTTACTGAAAAGGCAAGAGCTATTGGAATTGAAGCTGCACATGCTGGAAATAGAATTGGCGACATTGGACATGCTATTCAAGAATATGTGGAAAGTTTTGGATTCTCGCTTGTAAGGGATTTTGCAGGACACGGAGTTGGAAAGGAAATGCACGAAGATCCAATTATTCCAAATTATGGAAGAGCTGGAACTGGAGCTAAAATTGAAAACGGAATGGTAATTACAGTTGAGCCAATGGTAAACGTTGGAACTTATAAAGTGAAGATATTGCCTGATATGTGGACTGCCGTTACAAAAGATGGAAAACGTTCAGCCCAATATGAACACAGTTTTGCCATTATTGATGGAAAGCCTGTAATTTTAAGTGTAAGAGATTAACAAAAAATATAATGAAGGGAGAGAATTAAATTGAGCATACTGGCATTCATATTAATATTATTCGTGGCAATGGAGCATTATTACATATTAATTCTTGAAATGTACCTGAACGAAAGCAAATCCATCCAAAAAAACTTTGGATTGGAACTAGACTTTCTAAAAGATGAACGTGTAAAAAAAATGCTGGCAAATCAAGGGCTATACAACGGTTTTCTTGCCTCAGGATTAATGTGGAGTTTAACCGAAAGCGGAGAATTTCAATTTCAAATTGCAATTTTCTTCCTGATTTGTATTATCTGTGCAGCAATCTATGGTTCTGTAACAGTTTCAAAAAAAATATTCTTATTACAGGGAATGCCTGCATTAATGGCTTTTATTTTATTGTTATTGCCATTGATAATTTCATAAATTTATATAAGATGCACCTAAACTGAAGAAAAATTTTAGGTGTTTTTTTTTATAAATAATAACAAGGGGTCAATAACCCCCTGCTACAAGTTTATTCGCAAAATCTAATTTCAAAAATTAACCTTTTATATGTTTTTTACTATTTTTATCAGGATTTTCAATTTTATCCTTCTCTTTTTTTCTTTCATTTTCCAAAACTTCATCTAAAAGTTTAATTACTCTTGTATTTTCAAATTCCTTTCTGTATTTGTTTATTACACTTTCATCAGCAGCTGCGAGCATTTGAGCAATAGACAGATAAAGTGCCAGTTCCGACTGCTCGTTAAAATATACATCTTCATAACTTACATCCTTTGTTGAAACGTTATCCAGATAATATTTTACTGCGCTTCCCACTCCATAATTCAACATATTTTTAGATATTTCTATTTCTGCAAATTTTAGTTCAAACCCCCTCACATAATCATCTGGAATACCAAATTCCTTTTGATTTTTATCAATTTTAAAATAATCTGCTATTCGCCGATATTTATCAGCTTCCTCCTTTTGACTTTTCAATGTTTCTTTTCCATCATCAAGGATTTCCTTTATGCTTTCAGAATAAGTCTGATTGTCCGCTTCATCATTTTCCGCTTCATCAGAATCATCATTTTCATCTTCATCTTTATTTTGTATGATCCCATTTTTTTCATCGTATAAAAATCCATCTGGAAGATCATTCGCTTCATTATTAATATTGTTATCTTCTTCATTTAAATAATCTCCCAATGTATTAAGAAACGAAATCATCTCTAAATTATCATTTAATATTTCAACCAAATCCATAACTGGAGTTCCCTTATAACTTCTTTTCAAAAGGTTGTAATACTTTTTAGAATTTTTTTCATCGCCCTTTAGTTTATAATAACTCAATTCATTTGATAATCTGTCAAATTTTGATGAATATTTTGAAATTTTGTCCATATATTGTCTTGCTTTTTTAAAATCCTTCTGTTCCCCAACCATATACGCACCAGCAATAGTTGCTCCCAAGGTTTCATTTCTCTCATCTTTTTCATAAATTTCCTTCAGTTTTTGAAAATCATCACTTTCCTTCCCCTCTTCTGTAAAAAAATTTTTTTCATCTTTAATATCATATTGAAATTTTATAGTTTCATCAATAATATCCTGTTTTATCCCAATTTTAGAAAGCCTATCCTGTATAAGCTCTGCCCGTGTATATGCCAGCGATTTTGAATTTAAACTAAAAAACAATGGCAACGACAATAATATAAACAATTTTTTCATAAATTTCCTCCTGTTTTTATATAAATTTTAATTAAAAATAGAAATAATATTTTGTTTATTTACTAGCAAGGAACTCTTATTTCCTTATTAAGCAGCATTAGTTTACCATTTTTGCCAAGAAATCCTTATCTTTTTCAGTTTCCTCCTGAATCTTCCTAGCAATCCAAGTATCTTCCAATTTTGCCCCATTACTTATTTTAAGCATAACTTCCTGTATTTCCTCATTCATTATTACAACATTAAAATAAAGTATAACTTCAGCACGAAGATTATAATTTCGTATTTCATCGCTGACATCTTCATTTACAACATTATCCAAATATTCTGCAACAGCCTGCTTCAATTCTCCACTATCAAATAATCCACGAATCTTATTTAAATAATAAGTCAATTTCATCATATGATATTCCTCATCAGAAACTCCTATTTTTCTTCTTTCACCTTCATCCTTTAACAACTTCAAAACCTTTTCTGTCAACATTTGCTTTTCATTAAAATCCTTTGCCACAAAAATTTTTGACAATGCTATTATCGCAGGATCACTATATTTTTTAGGAATTTCATCCATGTATTTTTCAAATTCAGGCATATTTCCTTGTTCCAAGGCATACATCATTTTTGAAAAAGTTTTTGTATATTCATAGGGTGTGTATTTTTCAAATAAATCCAGATATTTTTTATAGTCTCCACTTATTTTTGATTCAAAAATAGTGATTAATGCCTGTGCTGCAATATAATTTCTCTTATCCTTTTGAAGCAGTTTTTCCAGTTTTGCCACCCGTTCTCGAATAATTTTCTCATCTTCCTCAAAATATTGCGTATCACGTATTTCATAATCCAACGCAACTGTTTCATCAATCAATTCCTGCCTAACTCCAAGTTTTGACAACGTTTCCTGAATCTTTTCCTTTTGTGTGAATCCATATATTTCAAAATTCATCATTAAAAATATCCCTAAAATCAAGAATAATTTTCTCATCTTTACCACATCCTTAAAATTTTGATAAAAACATCCCATTTAATATCCACTATATATTATAGTATATCCCACATTTTTAATTTTTAAAAATTTTTTCTTGATTTTTTTGAAATTTAAAACATTAAATTTAACTGAATCCCTGCTAACTTCAAAAAGAACTCCACAATCGCTATAAACCCATCCATTAAAGTTCTACTTCCAAAGTAAACTATTGCAAATATAATTAAAATTCCGTATTTTTCGATTTTATTGTAAAATTTTCTCACTTTTTCACCAGAAAAAGAATAAATTATTCTTCCGCCATCCAAAGGTGTTATTGGTATTAAATTAAACATACCAAGCAGTAAATTTATTAGATATGTATAAAGCAAAATTATCATAAAGATATTTTCAATATCCAAATGTTTTCCAAGATATTTCAATAAAAGAAGTGAAACTGCAGCAATAATAAAGTTTACAACTATCCCAGCTATCGCAACACAAAATAATCCAAGCCGATGCGGTCTTAGATTATCAAAATTCACTGGAACAGGCTTTGCCCAGCCTACCAAAAACTTAAATCCACTCAAAAGTATTAAAATAGGTAAAATTATCCCTGTCAAGTCAATATGCTTTAGGGGATTTAAGGTTATCCTCCCATTCATTTTTGCCGTATTATCCCCAAATTTATAAGCCACATATCCATGTGCTACCTCATGAAAAGTCATTGATATTACAAAAACCGCAAGTGAAATTATCATATCCCTTGAAATTTCCACCACAAAAAAAATTCTTGCAATAAAATAAACAATAACTGCAACAATAATCCCCAATTTTATTCCCGAATACTGCGGATTCAAACTCTTAAACCTGTCATAATAGTCTTTTAATTTTTTCACAAAATTTCCTTTCCAAATTTGACTTTACATAATATTTTTTATTCATTACTCAAATTCATCACCCAAAATCCAATTCCTATTGCATAAATTATATCAAATTTTCCCAAAAATAACAAAACATTTTAAAAATTTGATGGATTAAAGTATTTAAATCTTTTTTTACAAATAAAAAAAACAACCTTATATAAAAGTTGTTATTTTTAACGAATAATTTAATCCTTGTTTTAATGGATACTCTACTTTAACACAGGATTGGGAATTTACTAAATTAAAAGAAAAAGGAGTTCAATCCTTGTTTTAATGGATACTCTACTTTAACGAGAAAGAAAATTCTCTAACAAGGACTATCAAAGTGTTTCAATCCTTATTTTAATGGATACTCTACTTTAACTTTTCATAATAAAAAAAGAAAAAAATGACGGAACTTAGTTTCAATCCTTATTTTAATGGATACTCTACTTTAACAGAACTAGCAAGAGAACAGAATGTAACAATCTCTACTACAGGTTTCAATCCTTGTTTTAATGGATACTCTACTTTAACATTTCGAGCTGGTTAAGTTTGATCAAACAGTTAATGACGTTTCAATCCTTATTTTAATGGATACTCTACTTTAACCTGCATCATTAAAAGTGTTACCTGAATTAATCAGGGAAAGTTTCAATCCTTATTTTAATGGATACTCTACTTTAACTCGTACTTTTGAGAAAATTCTTTATTTATCGGTGTTACAGAGATTTTTTCAGACATTAAAATCGCATTTTTTTGACTAATTTTTGTTATTTTTTGCGGTTTTTTTGGCATTTTCCGTAACTCCTAGCCTGCATTTTTACTGGCTTTCAATAGATTTTTCCCTGAATTTTTTATTTTTGGTAGTGGTAGGAATTTTTACTACAAACTTATTTTACCACATTTTTTTGATTTTTCAAAATTTTTTTTTAAAAATGGAGTACCAAAACTGATACTCCAAATAACTTCTTTTTGCTACATTTTTGTTTTCACTATTTTTTAAACATTCCAGTAACTTTACCAGCTAAGTCCTTTGCTCCTTCTACAGTTTTATCCACTGCTTTTTCAGCACCTTTTTCCACATCTTTAACAATTTTGTTATTTGCTGCTTTATTGGCCAAGTCTTTTGCACCTTCTACTGTTTTTTCAAAAACTTCTTCAGTTCCTTTTTTAATATTTTGAGCAACTTCGCTTCCTGCAATTTCCTTTGTTTTGTCAGCAGCTTTGTCAGCTAAGTCTTTTGCTCCATCTACAGTTTTTTTCAATGCATCTTCTGCACCTTTTTTTAAATCGTCGAATTTCATAATTTTTTCCTCCATTTTTTTTATTTATAATTATTAAATAACTATCTTTTTTATTCTACAGTTACTGATTTTGCCAAGTTTCTAGGCTTATCAACATCATTTCCCTTTAATTTTGATAAATAGTATGCCAATAACTGATGAATTACGATTGTAGGGAATCCTGCATAATCATCTTCGACATCTGGAATATAGAATACTTCATCTGCCACTTCTTCCACAACTGTATTTCCTTCTTTTGCAATTGCAATGACATAAGCTCCCCTTGATGTAACTTCCTTTATGTTTGATACTGATTTTTCAAATAAGTCAGATTGTGTAGCATTTACAACAACTGGTACTCCATCTGTAATTAATGCTATAGTTCCGTGCTTCAATTCCCCTGAAGCAAAGGCTTCTGAATGAATATACGAGATTTCTTTAGATTTTAGGGCACCTTCTACAGCGATTACATAATCAAGTCCACGCCCAAGGTAGAACATGCTTTCGCTATCCTTGATTTTATCTGCAACATCTTTGATTTTTTCATCATATTCCAGCATTTTTTGAATACTTTGTTCCACTTCATACAATTTTTTTATATCCTCAGCTGCTTCATCTTTTGTAATTTTTCCAAATTTATATGCAAAATCAATTGCCATCAAATTTAAAATTACCATTTGAGTAGTGTATGCCTTTGTAGAGGCAACGGCAATTTCAGGTCCTGCCCAAGTATAAATAACATGATCTGCTTCTCTTGCCACTGAAGATCCTACCACATTTGTAATCGCAACAACTCTTGCACCGTGTCTTTTAGCTTCCTTCATAGCTTCAAGCGTATCCAAAGTTTCTCCAGACTGACTTAACACAATAACCAGTGCCTTATCATCAATTACAGGATTTCTATATCTAAATTCAGAAGCAATATCAACATCTACACGTATTCTCGTTTTTTTCTCAATAATATGTTTTCCAGCAAGTCCTGCATGATAAGCAGTTCCACAAGCCACAATATAAATATCGTTAATTCCGCTCAAATATTCCTTTGTAAGCCCTGCATCATCAAAATTAATGTTATAATTTTCATCAACTCTGCTATTTAATGTTTTCACAAGGACTTCTGGCTGTTCAAAAATCTCTTTTTCCATAAAGTACTCATATCCACCTTTAGAAGCAGCTTCCAAATCCCATTCAATATGAGTTATATCTCTTTTTATCTCATTTCCATCTATATCCATAATTTTTACAGAATCTTTTTTTATTTCCACAATTTCATTATTTTCAATCAAATAAACATCTCTCGTATATTTCAAAATAGCAGGAATATCAGATGCAATAAAGTTTTCTCCCTTTCCAATTCCAACTATTAACGGACTTTCTTTCCTAGCCGCAATAATTCTGTCAGGTTCTTTTACAGACATAATTCCAAGTGCATAAGCACCTTTTATAACTTTCAGCAATTTTTTTACTGTTTCAAGTATATCTCCTGTATAAAATTCATCCAATAAGTGTGCTACAACTTCTGTATCAGTTTCTGACTTAAACTCATACCCTTTCGCAATCAAATCTCTTTTCAACTCTAAATAATTTTCAATAATTCCATTATGAACAACAACTAATGTTTTATCCTTATTAAAATGGGGATGCGAATTTTCATCAGATGGCTTTCCGTGAGTTGCCCATCTTGTATGCCCAATCGCAACTGTCCCTTTAAGCGGATGTTTTTCCAGTTCATCAGCCAAATTTTTCAATCTTCCCACTTTTTTCACAATCTCAAACTTTTCACTTCCAGTATTAACAGCAATCCCAGCCGAATCATACCCTCTGTACTCTAACTTTTCCAACCCGTCAATAACAAAATCCTGAGCATTTTTTGCTCCAATGTAACCTACAATTCCACACATAATTTTTCTCCTTTAATAATATAAAATTACTAGAAAATGTTACTATAATAATTTTGTAATCCCAATTACTTGAAATTTTTGTATATTATTAAGGCTGTAACCACCTAAAGAGCATCCGCCGATTACTTCGATAACCCTTTTCCTCGTCTTCTTTAGCCATTAATTTATTTTTATAAATTATTTCTAAAGAGCTGGCGCTTTTTTGTATCTTTATTTCCTAGTTTAAAAGATTATAACAAATTTTTTATATTTTTTCAATATATATACGAATTTTTTAGTATAAATAAAAAAATTATCTTACTTTTACTTAATTAGTTTGAAATGTTTGTAATGTTGTGATATACTAAAACTATAAATTTAGAAATTTAAACAAAAAAACAAATTGGAGGATTTTAAGATGAATAACAAATTAAAAATGGGTATTTTAACAGCACTATGCTTATTTGCATTATCTTGTGGAAACGGAAATGGACAAAGCGGAAAAGTATTATTTGAATCATCAGATAAAAAAATAAAAGTATATGAAAATGAAGTCAACATCGAATTGGAAAAAAACTTATTTTCCAGCGGTATCTCACAAAAAGATCTTACACCTGACCAAATTAAGCAAATGAAACAATCTATTATCAAAAACATTGCTTTAAATAGAGCACTTGCAATTAAAGGTAAGGAAGAAAAACTTGACAAAGATAAAAAATATACTGAAAATCAAGATGTCATAAAAGAGCAATTATTGGCAAGCTTAACTTTAGTTAATGAAGTTAATGGTAAAGTTAATGTTACTGATGAAGAAGCAAAAAAATATTATGATGCAAACCCTGCTGCCTTCACTCTTCAGGAAGATACTGCAAAATTACAGATCATAGCTTTCAAAGCTACTGACTCTGCAACAGCAAGCCAAGTATTAAAGGATGTTCTTGCAAATCCTAATAATTTTACTACATATGCACGTAAATACAATGCAAATATTCCTGGAGTTCCTGAAAATGGAGAAACTTCTGAAATTCCAGAAAGCCGTCTAGGTGCTTTAGGTACAGCTATTAAAAATGTAGCGGCTGGACAAATTGTAAATAGTGTAGTTAAAGTTGACAATGCCCTATATATTGTAAGAGTATTGGAAAAGAATTCTAAAGGTGTAATCCCTTTTGAAAAAGTTAAGGAAACTATAAAGACTCAAATGAGAAATCAAAAAAGACAAATTGAACAACAAAATTATTTGAAATCTGTATCTGATGAATTTAAACTTTCAAATATGGATGATGCAATAAAAAATATTAAATAATATATAAAAATTAAAAGTTATAAAAATCCAGTAATAACAGCATTTCACAAAGCAAGGGGCTTTGTCCCCTTGTTAAAAAATATAAAATAATAAATGCTTTATTATCGTGATTTTATTTGCCTTTGTAAATGATAAAAAAATCACATTAAAAGGAGGGTTTTTGTGAAAATTTTAAAATACTTTCTAAGCGCTGTATTGCTAGTATTAGTCATATTTCTTTTTGGGATTATGTTTTCAAGCAATATTGTCTCATTTATGGCAAGATCCAAACATTCTGAATTTGAAAATGTAAAATATTCTGTAAAAAATAGCCAGATGGTTTTTGATAATTTTGCAGTTAATGGAAAAAATCTTGGAAAAGGACGTGCCACAGTTGGAATAGTACGAACTGGACTGTTTAAACTTGTGCCAAAATTGACAATTTCCAATCTAAAGCTGGAAGATGTAAATTTAGAGAGCATCTATAAAGAAAAAAATTCTCAAATTGATACTTTTACAGAAAAAATAGATTCTCTCAGTGCTCAAGAAAAATCAGATAAAACAACTGCTGACTTCATTAAGGAAACAACAGACAAGGTTGCATCTTTAACGATTAATACTGATAATCTTATTAACAGCAAATGGAGAGAAAATATTGAAAAGACCAATATTTTGAAAAAAAATTATGCAGAACTTACTGATTTGAAGAGCAAGGCTCAAAAAATTGTAGAATTAAATAATGAAATTAAGCCACTTGTGAAGTCTATAAATTCTGAAAAGGAAAATATTGAAAAAAATATTTCTGAAATTGAGCTGGAAAGGGATATTGCCCTTGCAAATGTCTCTGACAATTTGACTAAACTTGAAAAGGAAATTTCATTAAATGACTTTAACAATAATTCCAGCAGCAGTGTTCAAAATATGAATCTTTATATATTCCTAGATAAAGGGAAAGATTTAGAAACTTCATTAAATACAGCTTTAAAGGCTACTGCTCTTGTAAAGGAAATAAAAGATTTAAATATTAGAATTTCAGATGTGGATATTAACGAAGGAAAAATTGTGGCTAAAGGATTAAATGGAAATCTTTCGCAAGTAAGCGGAGAAATTTTATTGCAGAATAATTCAAAGGCTTTAATAAAAGGTCAAAATAATGGCTATGAAATTACTTATAACAAAGATAACTTTACTTCTAAAACTTTATTTGCAGCTAATAAAATAGGTTCACTTATTGAATATTCCAAAAATGATCTAATCGAAGGAAAAACTGTAAAACTTTCTTCAGAACTTGTTATGGAAAATAATAATTTTAAAAACTTGAATCATACGGTCTTAACTGATGAAGAAAAAACATTGTTAACTCAAAAAATTGAAAATTTGAGAAATAATAATTATCAGCAAATTATGACAAAATATGAGGAAGACAATAAAAATATTGAAACATTAATTGATACTGTTTATGCTCAAAAGGACAAGCTTGACAAATTACAAAGGGATTTACTGTCACTTGGAACTATTATTGCAGTTGAACAGCCTGCTGTAACTAATAATGAAAACACTCCACAAAGTAACAATCAAAATAACAGTTCAGCAATCAATATTTTAAATAATAATGCAAGTTCCAGCAATACTAACAATAGTAACAGTGATAACAATAATACCAATAGCAGCAGTAATAATGCAAATAATAATGCAGAGAAGCAAAATAACAACCAGAATACTAATAAAATTAATATTGGAAACAGATAAATTTTATAATAGGCATACCGATACTGATATGCCTTATTTTTTAAAATATTATTTGTATAGTAAAACTAAACTTGAATTTTAGAAAGGAATTTTTTTATGTTATTAAGTGTAAAAAATATTTCAAAGGAATATAACAATGGAACAACTGCCTTAAAAAATGTTTCATTCGATGTGGAAAAGGGGGAGTTTATTTCTATCATTGGACCATCGGGTTCTGGAAAATCGACATTGCTTAGAAGTATTAATAAAATGATTGATATTTCCAAAGGTTCGATTTTATTTGAAAATAGGAATATTGAAAAATTGAAGAAAAAAGAAATCGAGCTTGTAAGGCGTGAAATCGGTATGATTTTTCAAAACTATAATCTTGTGGAAAGGCTGACTGTTATTGAAAATGTGCTTCATGGGCGGCTTGGATATAAGTCGGTATTTTCTGGAATACTGGGGATTTATTCAGAAGATGAAAAAAAAGAGGCTTTTAACTTTTTAGAAAAGGTAAACATGACTAAATATGCCTATCAGAAATGTAATGAACTTTCAGGTGGGCAAAAACAGCGTGTGGGAATTGCAAGAGCGATAATGCAAAAGCCGAAACTGCTTCTCTGTGATGAGCCAATCGCTTCACTTGACCCAAAAACTGCTGAAAATATAATGGATTATTTAAAAAAAATTGTTACAGAACTGAAAATTACATGCATTGTCAATCTTCACCAAGTTGATATTGCAAAAAAATATTCCAACAGGATTATCGCCTTAAATAAAGGTGAGAAAATTTTTGATGATAAACCAGAGCATCTTACAGATGATATAATTGAATTTATTTATAAAGATGAAGAATTGGATTAACAGGAGGATTTTATGAATTTAAACGAAAAAGATATTTTTAAACAGAGATTTTATTCTAAAATTATATTTGTGCTAATAATTATTTTACTTTACATAATATCCTCCATTATTTCAGGATTTCAAAATGGAATGGCATTCTCCTCAATTCCAGCTGGAATTTTTTGGCTAATACAAAAATTCATCCCTACACAAAATGCCCTCCAATATTTTCCAGAAATCATAAATTCTGCTTTGCAAACAGTTTTACTCGCCATAACTGCCACAACAATTTCAGCAATATTTGCCCTATTTCTCGCAATAATAGGCTCAAACTCAACTGGAATCAACATTTTTACAAAAATTATAACAAAAGTAATCGCTTCATTTTTTAGAAATATGCCAATTGTAGCCTGGTCATTAATACTTGTATTTTCCTTTAAGCAAAGCCAATTTACAGGCTTTCTGGCATTATTTCTAATAACATTTGGATATTTGACACGTGCCTTTTCTGAAACAATAGATGACATTGCAGGTGATGTAATTGAAGCGTTAAAGTCAGTAGGTGCTTCATACTTTCAAATAATATTTTGCGGAGTTATTCCAAGCATATCTTCCCAGCTTTTATCCTGGCTTTTATTTTTCATAGAAACTGGAGTTAGGGAATCAACATTAGTTGGTATTTTAACAGGAACTGGAATAGGATTTACATTTAGCCTATATTACAAAAGTTTCCGTTACGATGCCGCTGGGCTTGTAATTTTAGTCATTACAGTCATTGTAGTTGGCGTAGAAATGCTTTCAAACAAACTTAGAAATGAATTAATGTAAAATATTTGAATAATTCTCTTTATTATAAAAATCAAAAAGAAATAAATAAAATAAAAAAGAAGGTGAATATTCTTTTGGAAAAAATAAAAATAAAAAAACTTACAAAATCAAGAATCTATTTATACACAACTTTATCTGTATTATTAATTATTACAGTTTACACTTTATCCACAATGGATTTTGGCGGTGTCAATATCATTGAAGCAACTAAACATTTTTTCAAGGACTTAAAAACAATGTTTTTTTCTCCAAGTTTATCTGACAGATACACTTATGCCCAAGTATTCCAAAGTCTTGCTGTAACAATTTCGCTAGCAGTCCTTACAACAATAATTGGATCATTTATAGCATTATTTTTATCCTTTTTTGCAGCCCAAAATCTTTCCAATAAACATTTATCAAAAACTATAAAATTAGGTTTATCCTTCATTCGAGCAATCCCAACAATATTATGGGTTATGGTCTTTTCAGTTGTCGCAAATGTCGGAGTAGAAGCTGCAATTATAGGAATGACTTTCCACAGCATCGCCTATCTTGTAAAAGCCTATTCAGAAAGCATCGAAGAGATAGACAGCGGAATTATCGAAGCCTTGAGGGCAACAGGAGCTTCATTTTGGAAAATCATATTTCAAGGAGTTTTACCAAGCACTATAACTTCCATTTTATCCTGGACTTTTATCCGTTTTGAAATAAACTTTACAAATGCAGTTTTAGTTGGAGCTGCCGCTGGAGCTGGCGGAATTGGATACGATATGTTTATGTCTGGAACAATGTATTTTGATATACGTGAAATTGGAGTATTTGTATACTTAATATTTGGTGTAGCAATTATATTGGAATTTATTTCATATTTATTGAGAAAAAAATATTTGAAAAATTAAAATTTTTATTATATGAATAAATAAAAAAATCTCTAAAAAGAATTTTACCTAATTAGAGATTTTTTATTTTATATAAATTCTAAATTTTAATATTAACGATGTCTTCTATTTACAAAACTCTTCATGTGTTTAACTGCCAAGAATGAATCCATTTGCAATAATATTTCTACAGCAGTCCCAACTAAAATTAGTAAACTTGTTCCTCCAAGCATTACTGGAAGATTTAAGATATATCCAAACCATATATTTGGCATAATACCTAATAATGATAAGAATATTGCACTTCCAAATGTTACTCTTGTTGCAACTTTTTCCAAATAGTCAGCAGTTTCCTTTCCAGCTCTTACTGTTGGGATTGTTCCACCGCTTTGCTTTAGGTCATCTGACACTTTGTCTGGATCAAAAGCAATTGTAAGTGTATAGAAAAATGAAAATACTGTAATTAATATTGCAAATAGCAACAAGTAAAAAATTCCTTTTGGCTCAAATTGTGCTGCCAAGAAGTTTTTTAAACTTCCAGATTTCATCATTGAAACTAGAAACGGAGGCGCTGCCATCAATACTGACGCAAAGATTATTGGCATTACTCCAGACATATTTATTTTTAATGGCAAGTATGTTCTTTTTCCAACAGTACTTTGTCCACCACCAAATCCAAGACTCCCTTTTCCAGCATATTGAATAGGAATTCTTCTTTCAGCCAGCTGTACAATTACCATTAATGCGATAAATATTATAAATACTATTACTGATAATCCTAATAAAACTTTTCCCATTCCACTAGGCAATCCAGCATACATATTACTAATAACTGATGGCAATCCTGCAACAATATTTAAGAAAATCAGCATTGATGTACCATTTCCAATACCTCTAATTGAAATTCTTTCAGAAATCCACATTAAAAATGAAGTTCCTCCTGTAATTAAAACTACTGTACTAAGTACAAATTTTGGACCTGGTTCTAATACTAATCCTTGATTTTGCATTAATATTGCAATTCCGAAAGATTGAATTATTGCAAGTACAATTGTTACATATCTTGACCACTGAGTTATTTTATCTCTTTCTTTTCCACCTTCCTTTTGCATTTCATCTATTTTAGGGAAAATTACTCCTAATAATTGAAATACAATGGAAGCATTAATGTAAGGGACAATTCCCAACGCAAAAATTGAAGCTCTTTCAACAGCTCCACCCGAAAATAAATTTAAAAATTGAGCAATCGCATTTCCTTGCTGGAAATTTTTAAAAGCTTCTGTATTAATTCCAGGAACTGCTATGTGAATTCCAACTCTTGCAACCATTATCATAAGTAATGTAAACGTTACCCTTTTTTCTAACTCAGGTATATTAAAAATAGCTTTTACCCTACTTGATACTGCTTCAGCTAGAGTCAATTCTACCACTCCTTTAGTGTATGAAGAAAAAGCAAGATATTAAATCTTACTTATCTCCATCTTCTTTTTTATTATTTCCTGCTTTAGCTGAATATGATTTGATTTCTAATAATTCTACACTTCCTCCAGCTTTTTCGATTAATTCTTTAGCTGCTTTTGAGATTCTGTGCGCTTTTACAGTTAGTTTTTTATTAACTTCTGCATTCCCTATAATTTTTAATAAGCTAGTAAATTCTTTTTCTTTTACATAAGCCTCAATATTTGAGTTTAAGTATTCTTTTACAGCTCTTCTTCCTTTTACATTTCTTAATGCTTCATCAGAATATTTTTTAATAAATTTAGGGTTTTTAACTATTCCATTTTCAACTAATGTTTCTAAGCTAACCACATCTCCATCGTTAAATCTTTCAACAATATCAGCCAATGTAATTGCTATAATATCTTTTTTAAATGGTGCATTAGAAAATCCTCTTTTAGGGATTCTTCTAATAATAGGCATTTGTCCACCTTCAAATATTGGTGATACATAAGAACCTGATCTTTGTTTTTGTCCGTTATGACCTTTACCAGCTGTTTTACCCCAACCAGTTCCGTGTCCTCTTCCTACTCTTCTTCTTTCTCTTTTCGATCCAGCAGCAGGTCTTAATTCATTAAGATTCATTTATCTTTAAACCTCCTCTACTTTAAGTAAATAAGAAACTAATTTAATTTTTCCTTCTATATCAGCAGTTTTGTTATGAACTGCGCTTTGACTGATTTTTC
>ERZ773031.380-NODE-380-length-24660-cov-8.778541_pt1 | contig 24660 bp, 22 predicted proteins | sample MGYA00511666_ERZ773031 | MGnify/ENA primary metagenome ERZ773031 (study PRJEB29015, sample SAMEA2738135) | human oral metagenome | biome: human oral; feature: human-associated habitat; material: saliva | place: China | collected 2250 ...
AATGGATATCAGCTTTCTCGTGTGATAGATTTTTGAGGATATGGATATTGGTTTGCTTTGAGAACAACAAACTCACTAGCTGAAGCTAAAAAACAAATATTTTCTATAACTATCTCAAAAAAATAATGGTCTTTATCTGTTTATGCTAAAAACCAATGAAAAAAATCTGATTTCTTCTTTTTTTTCTGTTTTTTGCAGGATGTCAGATTCATCCTCAAGTATCTCAAGATCCATCAAATCAAGATCAACCAATCGTTCAGAATCAGACTTTTCAGACTCCTTTTGTAGAAAAGAAAGTTGATGAGTTTGTTTTGACTGGAGTAAGGTTTTATGTAGACAAGATAGGGAGAGAACAGCATTTAGGAGAAATTTTGCTCAATCAAGCAATTCGAAGCGATTATTATAAGAGCTATCGTGATCTGAAAATAAAAACAAAGTGTCGTTTTACCGCCAATGCAGATATTTGCCCTATTTATGCAGCAGAGGAACATAATCATTGTACAATTTGCTGACCATTGACAGGGTATCAATTTTCTTATCATATTCCTGAGTATGGGATAACTTTAGCTCAACCAAATATAAATGAAACTTCTTGGGATTATGCTCCTGGTTGGGAAGAAGGGCGGTCTTGGACAGGTAGGTGGGATGCTTTCTATTTTTCATGAAATCAAATCTATCCGATAGGAGATGTGATGCAGCTTGTAGGTGAAAAATATTATCCAAAAAATCAGAGTATGCAAACTTTCGATACTGATGCTATTATAAAAGATAGAACTTATCTGCAATATGCTCCCAATGATAATCTTTTGAGTTTTTCAGAGTGGATGAAGATTTATTTTCAAAACTTTATAGAGAGCTTGGTTGAGTATGATTGTACTCAAGCTGGTATTACAGGTGCAGATATCAAATGTTATTCGCTTTTGTTGGTAGGAGATAGACAGCCAGAGCTTCTTATTTACAATACTAAAGGATATAATAGTTTTATTTTCTATAATTTTTTGCAACAATCATTGAGAGGACATGCTTGTCCGTGTCAGTTTGGTAAAATAAACATAGAAACAAAAATAAAATAGTATTAATAATTAGCATTTATTTCTCTTTTTTGTGTGTCAATAGGATGAAAAAATACCTTATCATCGTCCTTTCCCTGCTTCTCCTCTGAGTTTTAGAATTCTTTTGGATGGGGAGATACTCTCAGAGATTGAGCTTTGAGGAGTTGACTGCACTTCCTGAAATTTCTGAGGGAATTGAACTCAAAAGAGAGACTTACTGGTGTAGAATCGCTGATCGTTATGATTTCTCGATCATTCCGCATCTTCCGATCCAAATACCTTCCAATCAGAAATCAGTCCAAACAGGAGATTTTTTCGCCTATCCTCTAGCTGAGCTCTCAAGGGATCTTTTTGTGGACAAGATTATTGCAGAGTATGAAGGGCAGACTTGAGTCGTGATTGAGGGAAAGCTTCAAGATCAGACCTGTCGATTCAATCGTTATCAGGCTAAAGACCACAAAAGAAGCCAGATTTTGGACTTTTTATTTGCATTAGCTCATTTTGATACTCAAAAGGCAAAAAATCTGATCCAATCGCATGGTAATCTCACGCCATTTCGTATCTTAGATCGTTGCTATGCAGTCCAACTTTTCCCAGAGCAGGAGTCGCTTAAAGGAAAGGCGATTTGTGAAGACTCAGGAGGACCTGGGGTTGTTGATTTTGAACTTTTTGTCGCAGGAGAGATGTTCTATTTGAACTATAATCTTGATTATGATAAGAGAATTTCCTGAGCAGAGACGTGAATGACTTTTCTCCTAGAGTAAAAAAATTACTTTCTCTTGATTTCTCTTGATATTTCTTTATACTGGATACCGATCGGCGAATCAAAAAGTATCTAACCCTTTTATTTATTATTTCGCAATTGTATGCAAAATTATGAATTGGTGCTTTTGCTCAATGCAAACACTTCAGAAGCAGATAGAAAAGCTTTCATGGCAGATCTTGAAGCAAAATTCACTGTAAAAGAAAAAGATGAAATCTGAATTCAAAATCTTTCTTTCAAACTTAGAGACAAGAATACAAAGGCTTACTTTGTATCATATCTTCTTAATCTTGATCCTCAGCAGGTAAAGGAAGTAAAGGCAGCTCTTTTGTATAATCAGATTGTTGTAAGATACGAAATCTACAAGATGTCTGCTGGACAAAAGTTCTACCACTTTGAAGCACTTCAGTCTGAATTTGACAAGGCTATCGAAGATATCAAGGACAAGAGATTTGGTCAAAAGATTACCTTCTTTGCAGATGCGAGAAATGCAAAATATATCAACTGGAAGGCAATCCCTATCTTGAAGTATTACCTTACTAGATTTGGAGATATCAAGCCTAGACTCTATACTGGAAACTCAGTAAAGACTCAAAAAGCTGTAAGACAAGAAATCATCAGAGCGAGAACTCTCGGACTCTTGAATTTCATCAGCAGATAGTTTATATTCTTATTAACATATTCTCATGGCATCTAAATTAAGAAGAATTAGAAAATACCAGTGGACAAAAAGAATGAGAACTCATGGTTTCAGAGAGAGAATGAAGTCATGGACTGGTAGAAGAGTGCTCGCTAGAAGAAGAGCAAAAGGTAGACATCAGCTTACCGTTCAGAGACAGAAATAATTTTCTGTCTTTTGACTTATTATACGCAATTTTGTTTTTGAGGGCTTGGTCATAGCGATCTCGAAAATAAAAGATAAAAAAATAAAGAAATCAGACTTTTTTGTCTGTTTTCGCTTTATTGAGCGAGTTGTTGAATCCTGAGCATACAATGGATGTGGTCTTTGAAAATCGTGTTCTCTTCAATAATAATAGCTTTGCGGGATGGGAAACTGTCCACTTATTACCGTTTATTTCTCTATAACATACTTGATGGTAAATAAAAAACAACCCGCAGCAGAAAAGGCTTCTAAGACTAGTAAGCCTGTTTCTTCTGTTAAAAAAGAAAAAAATCAGCTCAATCCTAAGGCTCAGGAGCTTTTCAAGGATTATTATCAAAAGGATGGAAGAATCTTTTTGGCTCAGCCAAGAACCTATGGAGAGATCCCTGATCTCCTCGGTTTGCAAAAGAAAGGTTTTGATGATTTTATCAATATCTATCTTAATAAACTTTTTGCAAACGAAGAAAAAATCTGGGATATCGCAGGGGATAAACTCTATATTACGATCTCAGATTTGAAAGTATCTGAACCTATGGAGTCTATTGAAGTTTGTAAGAAAAAGGAACTTACTTATGGTGGAATTATTACCGCTCAAGTAAAGCTTGTAGAGGTGGATAAGGACGAAGCAAATCCAAACAAAAAACTTACAGAAAAGGTGCTTTTCAACAAGCGTGCAAATGTAGGAATTCTTCCTCTTATGACTCCTTCTGCATCATATATTGTTAACGGAGTAGAGAGAGTAGTAAATTCTCAGATCGTTAGATCATACGGAATCTTTTATGGACAAAAAGATTTCTGGTACTCTTTCAAACTTGTTCCAGAAAATGGACCATGGCTTGAGGTGAGTGTAGAAAAAAATGGAAATGTTGTTGCAAGAATCAATAAATCAAGAAAATTCTCAATTACTTCTCTTTTGAGAACGTTTGGACTCGAGACAGATGAATCTATTAGAGAAACATTCAAGAACCTGGTTGAGACAGAGGATGATAGAGATTTTATCGATATTACCCTCAAAAAGGATCCTACTGTAGATGCACTTTCTGCGGCAGAACATATTTATAGCAAGCTAAGACCAGGAGAATTGATTGATCCTCAGTCTGCTTTGGATTATATCAAAGGACAATTCTTGCTTGAAGAGAGAATTACTATTGGATCTATCGCGAGAAGAAAGATCAATGCAAAACTTAATCTCAAAAAACCGTTAAAAGGACCAGAGGCTAATGTTTTTGATGGTGAGGATTTGATCGCAGCTATTAAGTATCTTTTGAATCTTTGTAATCATAAAAAAGGATTCTACGAGGATGATGCTGATCATCTTTCTAACAAGAGAGTGAGAACTATGGGAGAAATCCTCTATGCTCATGTTCAGCCAGTAATGAGAAAATTTGTAAAATCTGTAAAAGGAAAGCTCTCAGTGCTTAAAATGGATGAAGGAGATCACCAGCATAAAATTACAGATCTCGTAAATTTCAAAATGATTGATAACTCAATCAAATCATTTTTTGCAACATCTCAGCTTTCTCAGTTCTTGGAACAGATCAATCCACTTGCAGAAATTGAAAATAAAAGAAAGATTACTGCCCTTGGACCTGGAGGTTTGAAGAAAGAAACTGCAAAATTTGAGGTGAGAGATGTTCACCCATCGCATTATGGTAGAATCTGTCCAATCCAAACTCCAGAAGGACAAAATATTGGACTTGTAATTTATCAATCACTTTATTCAAGAATCAACGAAGAAGGATTTCTCGAGACACCTGCTTTGAAAATTTTCCGTGAAGTAGAACCAAAAGCTGACGCTCTCATCGGTCGTATCGCACATCGTGATATCTTTGATCTTGATGCTAAGGGAAATCCAACTACTAAAGTTTTGGTAAAGGAGGATACTCATATTGATGAAAAGGCTGCTAAAGCTATTGAAAAGACATATGGAAAACTTCAAAAACCTGTAAAAGTAAAACCTTACTTTACTGGAGAAGTAGAATATATCTCTCCAGAAATGGATGAAAAATATGTAATCGCTGATGCGACTACAGCACTTGATGAATATAACAATATTCTCAATACAAGAATTGCTGCGAGAAAGTATGGTGAAATGTCGACTTTCCACGTAAATGAAATTACTCATATGGACGTGAATTTGAGTCAGATTTTTTCTCCTAATACAGGACTTATTCCATTCGTAGATCATAACGATGCCGTGCGTGCCTCAGTTGCTTCAAACCAGCAAAGACAAGCACTTCCATTGCTTAAAAACGATGCTCCTCTTGTAGGAACAGGTATTGAAGGAGATATTATGAAGATGGCACATGCAACGATCAAGGCTGAAGGTGATGGAGAAGTGATCGCAGTAGACGGAGCGCATGTTAAGGTAAAATATAAGGAAGGAATCAAGGATTATAAGCTTGTTGTATTTGAAAAATCAAACTCAAAGGCTGCAATCAACCAAGTTCCTTGTGTAGATCTTGGTCAAAAGGTTCAAAAAGGAACAATTCTGGCTGAAGGTCCATGTTCTGTAAATGGAGAAATGGCACTTGGTAAGTCACTTAGAGTTGCCTTTATGCCATGGAAAGGATATAACTATGAAGATGCGATCGTAGTATCTCAGAGACTTGTAAAGGATGATGAACTTACTTCGGTTATTATTTCAGATTATGAGATCGAGGTAGTAGAAACCAAACTCGGACCTGAAGAAACTACTAATGATATCCCAGGAGTTGCTATGTCAAAACTTACTAACCTCGATGAGGATGGTATTATTAGAATTGGTGCAACGGTTAAAGGTTGAGATCTCCTTATCGGAAAGATTACTCCAAAGGGAGAGGGAGAATTGACACCAGAAGAAAAACTGATTCAAGCAATCTTTGGTGATAAGTCAAAGAATGTAAAAGATACTTCTCTCTATATGCCATCTGGATCTGAAGGAAAAGTTATCGATGTGGTTATCCTTGATTCAAAGAAAGGAGACAACTTGATGGCTGGAGTAAGAAAAAAGATCAAAGTATATGTAGCAACTACAAGAAAAATTGAAATCTGAGATAAACTTGCTGGTAAGCATGGAAACAAGGGTATCGTGGCGATTGTAGTACCAGAAGAAAATATGCCATACTCAGCAGATGGAAAGCCTATCGATGTAGTGCTTAACTCTCTTGGTGTAATTTCTCGTATGAACCTTGGACAGTTGTTTGAATCTCAGTTGGGACTTATTGCACATGAACTTGGAGTAAAATTTGCAGTTCCAACTTTCTGAGGAATCGGAGTAGAGGAGATTGTAGCTCTCGCTAAAAAGGCTGGACTTGAAGATAAGCTTAGAACAACTCTTTACGATGGAGAAACAGGTGAACCATATGCTCAGCAGGTAACTGTTGGATACATGCATATGCTCAAGCTTGTACATATGGTAGAGGATAAAATCCATGCAAGATCTGTAGGACCGTACTCATTGATTACTCAGCAGCCTCTTGGAGGAAAATCCAGACAAGGAGGACAGAGATTCGGAGAGATGGAAGTGTGGGCTTTGGAGGCATACTCTGCGGTATATACTCTTCAAGAAATGCTTACTGTGAAGTCAGATGATGTGATCGGTAGAAATAAGCTTTATGAATCGATTATCAAATCTCAAAAACCAAAGATCTGAGGTCTTCCTGAGTCATTCAATCTTTTGACCTACCTTTTCAAAGGTTTGGGACAAAATATTGTGCCTTTGACTGCAGATGAAATGGATAAAATTTACGAAGAAAGAATTGAAAAAATCAAAAGTCTTGGACTTTCTGGAATTATGACGGCTTCCCTCGAACAAGAACTTGCAACTGCACATCTAGACGTAGATAATGATGAAGATGAAAGCAATAGCAAGGGAGAAATGATGGGAAAGATCGCAGAAGATCTAGAAGATTTTGGACAAATAGAGTAAAAATCTGATCTATATCTGGGGAGACTTTTTCTCCTCGGATAAGCGATTTACAATTCTAAGAAATGGACAAAAACTGCGAAGCAGATATTTATATCTTATGTTGCACTTTTGATGAATAATACAAAATTTGATGGGTTGATGGTTACGCTCGCTTCAATGGAAGAGATCGAAAAATGGTCTCGTGGAGTCGTAGATAGCTCTGATACCGTAAACTATAGATCTGGAAAACCAAAGCAAGGAGGACTTTTTTGTGAATCGATCTTTGGACCAGTAAAAAACTACGAATGTAGCTGTGGAAAATACAAGGGACCAAGATATAAGGGAATCGTATGTGAAAAGTGTGGAGTAGAGGTGGCATCTTCTCGTGAAAGAAGAGTGAGAATGGGACATATTGATCTTGCATCTCCTATTGTACATGAATGGTATAAAAAATCTCCATCAGGAGGTATCCATCAGTTGCTTCAGATTTCAGCTACTGAAATTGAAAAAATCCTTACCTATGTAAAATATGTAGTAGTAAAAGATATCTCAGATCAGCTTAAAGATGAAATCATTAAAAAAGTAGATGCTGATTATCAAAATACCCTTAAAGAACTTGATGCTCTTTTCAAGAGAGAACAAGAAGAAAAAGAGGGAAAGAAAATGGAAACGGTTAAAAAACTCTATGAGGAAAATAAGCAGTCTCTTGAAGCTGAATATCATAGAATGAGAGGGATTATCGCAGATCTCAAGTTTGGAACGACAATTCTTGAGTCAGATTACAGAAACTTTTTCTATCAATATGCTAATAAGATCCCATTTTCATCAGGACCAGAGGGAATTCTCCTTATGCTCAAGTCTATTGATGTTGAAAAAGAGATCAAAAGAAGAGTGAAAGAATTTCCAAATATCAAATCTGTAGATCAGAAAAAGAAGATGATGAGTTTGATCAAATTGCTTATCAATCTCTATGTTTCTGGGGTAAAACCTGAGAATATGATCATTAGAAAACTTCCTGTGATTCCACCTGACATTAGACCAGTGGTTCAGCTTGATGGAGGAAGATTCGCATCTTCAGATGTAAACCTCTTCTATAGAAGAGTATTGATGAGAAACTCAAGACTCAAGAAGATGATCCAAGTTGGAATGCCAGATATCGTAAAAAAGAATGAAATCAGACTTCTTCAGGAGTCTATCAATAATCTTTTGGTTGGAGAAAAAAATCCAGCTGGAAAGGGTGGTTCTGGAGTAAAAGTCTTCAAATCTATCTCAGATATGCTTTCAGGAAAGGAAGGAGTCTTCAGAAAGAATTTGCTCGGAAAGAGAGTGGATTACTCAGGAAGATCTATCATTACTGTAGGTCCAGACCTCAATCTTAACGAATGTGGTTTGCCAATCTATATCGCAGTAAAGATGTTTACTCCATTCATTATTGGAAAACTTATCGAAAAAAAGATCGTTTATACACCAAAACAGGCTGAGAAACTGATCAAAGATGGAAATCCAATGGCACTCAAGTTCCTTGAAGAAGTAATCAAGGACAAATATGTTTTGCTTAACCGTGCACCAACACTTCACAGACTTTCAATCGAAGCCTTCAAAATCAAGTTGATGCCTGGTAAGACTATCAGACTTCATCCTCTAGTATGTCCTGCGTTTAACGCCGACTTTGATGGTGATCAGATGGCGGTGCATCTTCCTATCTCAGATGAAGCACAAAAAGAAGCACGCGAACTTATCGCAGCTGACAAAAATATTATCAAGCCAGGTTCTGGAGATCCAACGATTACGCATTCACAGGATATGGTGCTTGGAATCTACTTCCTTACTGATACTTTCAGCGAAAAGTATCCTGATTACAATACTGAAGAAGAATGGGAGTCTAAAGTACATCCAGTTGCTAGATACGCTTCATTCCAAGAAGCAATTGATGCGTTCAATAATAAGCAAGTAACTTTGAAAGACAAAATCGTAGTTCTTGAGGACAATCAACCTATTCAAACAACTATTGGTAGAGTAATCTTCAATTCTATCTTGCCTGAGGATTATCCTTATGTAAATAGAAAAATGGGAAATAAGGATCTCAAGAGACTTCTCTCTGATATCTTTGATAAATATGATATGCAAACTACCGTAAAAGTTGCCGATGCAATCAAAAACTACGGATTCAAATACTCAACTATTGCCGCTACTTCTATCAATATCCTTGACATGAAGGTGCCAAAGGAAAAGGAAGATATCCTTAAGGCTGGAGACCTTGACAATAATGAAGTGCTCAAGTACTATTACAAAGGATTCTTCTCAGAAGAAGAAAAGCATAGACTCGTAGTAAAGATCTGGACTGATGTAAAAAAATCAGTAGAAAAAAATCTGAAATCAATCATCGGTGCTGGTAATAATCTCTATACTATGATTGACTCTGGGGCGAGAGGTTCTCAGACTCACCTTACACAGATCTCAGGTATGAAGGGGCTCGTGGTAAATCCAAAAGGAGAAATTATTGAACTTCCTATCAAATCATCATTTGTAGAAGGACTTAAGCCTATTGAATACTTTATTTCAGCCCACTCTGGACGTAAAGGTAAGGCCGATACTGCCCTTAGAACTGCTGAATCAGGATACCTTACTAGAAAACTCTGTGATGCGTCTCAAGAACTTATTGTTAGAGAAGTGGACTGTGGATCTAGTGAATATATCATCTACTCTAGAGAAGAAGCTGAACTCAAGGGAGAAAAATTCGCATCTCTCATCTATGGTAGAACTGTTGCTGAAGATATTATTGATGAAAATGGAGTAAAGATCCTTCGCGCAGGAGAAATGATCAATAAATCAGCTTTAAGCCTGATTGAAACTTCAAAAATCTCTACTATCAAAGTAAGAAGTCCACTTACTTGTCATTGTATCTCTGGTGTCTGCCAGAAGTGTTATGGAATGGACCTTGCTACAAGAAATATGGTAGAAGTTTGAGTTCCTGTAGGAGTGATTGCCGCTCAGTCTATTGGAGAACCTTCAACTCAGCTTACCCTTGATACTTTCCACGATGGTGGAGTTGCCGGAGCAGCAGAAGCTTCAGGTATTGATAGAGTTAAGCAGCTCTTTGAAGTAAGACCTCCAAAGAATCCAGCTATCGTAGCTCCATTTGATGGTGTGATCTCATTTGAGGAGACTCCAGAAGGAGGAAAGTTTGGAAAGATTAGACTTACTGGAGAGGTTCAGAAAAGATCATACCTTGTAAAAGAAGGATATACCGTAACAGTAAAACCAGGTGAACTTCTTGCTAAGGGAGCAGCTTATGCAGCTAAAGGATCTTCAAAACTTAAGATCAAAGAAGCTGGAAAAGTGCTTGATATCAATGAAGATTTTATCACTATTGGAGTAGAGGAAATCTTTACTAAATCACTTGTTGGTCTCACACCAAAGAAGACTAAGGTAGGAGCGAGAGTGTACAAAGGTGAAATCTTGACTACTGGAGCTCTTGATGTGATGGAATACAAAAACATCGTAGGAGATCTTCAGGCTCAGAGATATATTATTAGTGAGTCCAAGAGAGTGTACGCATCTCAGGGACAAGACCTTAATGATAAGCATATCGAAGTAGTGGTAAAGCAGCTCTTCTCAAAAGTCTTTATTGAAGATGGAGGAGATTCAAGCTTTATCCCTGGTACTTATGTAAAGTATGAAGAGTTTATCAAAGTAAATGCTCAACTTGAAGCTCAAGGAAAGAGACTTGCTCAAGGAAAGAGAGTTGCGCTAGGATTGACAACAATTGCAAAGGAGAGTGATTCTTGGCTTTCTGCTGCATCATTCCAGGAAACTATCAGAGTAATGGTAGGAGCTTCTCTTAGAGGATCTATTGATACACTTTCAGATCTTAAGTCAAATGTGATTATTGGTAGACTCTTGCCTGTAGGTGAGAACTATAGAACAATGCACGGATTCAATGACCAAGATCAAACAACCAATTAATTTTAAAAAATAAAAAATCTGACTTCAGACTTGGTTCGACCTTTGGAGTCAGTTTTTTTATTTTTTGGGGAAAAATCAATTGACTTTTGATATATATATATATATATACTGCGAAGGTATTTATTTTTTACCCTTCAAAATATGGAGAGAATAAATGCTCAAAAGCTAGAAGGCTCTAAAAGAGGTAAACAAAAAAATATCCTTAAACTTTTCTTTTTTGATACTGAAACTACAGGTATTGACCCACGAAAAGATTATATTATTCAGTTTGGTGGGATCTTTGGAGAGTATGACCTCGATACGCAAGAATTTAGAGAACTTGCAGTGATTAACCAATATATCAATATCCCAGATAGTATCCAGATTCCGATCTGAGCGAGTAAAGTGCATGGAATTTATAAAGAGGATCTTGTTGGTTATCGTCAGATGAGTTATTATATCGAGGATTTTTTGGAATATATGTTAAAAGCTGACTTTGTCATCGGTCATAATGTAGAGTTCGACAAAAATATGATCATCTGAGAGGCAAGGAGAAATTATTGTCCCTTAGATCCCTTCAAGATAAAATGGATAGATACGATGAAGCCATGTACTTGATTTATCCCCACTATAAAGTCCAACAAGCGACCGAAACTCCAAGAACTATATACCTATCTTTTTGGACAACCTTTCGATGGAGCACATGATGCGATGGCAGATATTAGAGCTACCAAGGATTGTTTCCTTAAGCTTCTAGAGACAACGAATATCTATGATGCAAAATTAGGTTTAGGTGAGAGAGGAGAAATACGAGGGAATGACAAGCTTTTTACTAATGCAGTATCAGAGAAACCCGCTTGTAAAAACTCAGAACCTAAAAATGAAGGAACTTTCAATGATATTACTCAAGATCAACAACCATGAAAAACACATCAAAATACTCAATTTCAACAACCTGAGGAGCGGGGGGAAGATGATGCAGAATTTGAGCTATCAGAAGAAAAAGCGGCAGAATTCAACTTTATCCGTTCTTCTTGGAAAAAACAAAAGGAGAGAAGATCAGTACAAGAATTTTGAAGGGAATGGAGGAATTCTGATCAAGATGATGAAATGGATAGTATGCCTTTTATACCACTTGAGATGGGGGATACGAGTAGAAGTGTTTCCCAAGATGGAGAGCTATATAAAAGATTGAGGCAAAAAGAAGGCAAAAAAACTGATCAATATCATAGTGATCAATCTTGCCATTTAGATTATTCAGATAGAAAACCTATGACAAGAAATGAGGAAGTTCAAGATTCACAACTAGCTTCAGAACTTAAACTAGCAAATAGATGGATGAGATTTTGGGCATCAAATTTGGATGGTTTCTTTTTGCTAACAATTATTTGAGCAGTAGCAAATGTTATCTTGGTGCTCGTAGAGTGAACGACGCTCTGATATCTGATCACAGGAATTGAGCTTCAAGATGAACAAGGGAAAAAGCTAGCTCCATGTTCAAGTAAAAGTTTATGGAGACTATTTGTATATCAACCAATATTTTATTCTTTCTGCTTGGTGTCTCTTTGACTGATTGCTTTGCTGATATGGGGATTCGGAGGAGATATTGAGAAACTATTAGCATGACCATGAGTTGTTTTGATTACAATTGTGAGTCTCATTAATTTTGGGCTATGATTTCGAAATCTTTGGGAAGTCTTTGGCCCAACTCCAAATGCTCGAGAAATGACTCTAGGTACAAGAAGAGTACAAAAAAAGAATCCTATTGTTTGGTTGATTGTTGGCTTGATAGGAGTAGTTTTTTCCCTATTATTACTGTGATTAGCTTCAGAGGATTATGATAGTAATTCTAATTCTTCCTCAAATATCTCAAACTCTTCTTCTGATCAAGTTTCTCATCCGGATTTTGACGATCTAAGGTTTAATGATGTTCCAGAGATTATTGAGGTTATGGTACAAGTGACCAAGTATGTATCAAAGGAAACTAATGAGAGGATCAGAGATCGGGATATTAATTCTTTAAATATGGCAAATTCAAATGATGTTAAAAAGATGTTAGCTTTTTTTAAGTTACAAAAAGATAGTATGGTTGAATATTATAAAAGTATCAATTATTTAATATCATTAGGGAATCAGTTTAAAATAGATGATCCACAATTACAAGTCATTTGGGATAGGTTAAAGAAAGTATATCCAGCTGTTATAGAAAAGAACATCTATTCTATTGATAGTAGAATATCGATACTACAGGATGTTGTATATCATTGATATTCAAAAGAACTACACTTAAAGTTTAAAAAAATAGATTTTGATGATAAAGCAATAGATAGTATGCGAGAAGAATTTGAACAGTTTATGGTATATATGATTAACACAAAAGAATAGTTTACATATAAACTTTTTTACACTTTAATTTAATTGATTATGCAAGAAGAAAAGAAGGTAGAAGGAAAATCTAAGAAATTAGATCGATTGTTATTAATAGGGCCTATACTCCTAATTGTTAGTGTGTTGGTATTTTCCAATAATAAAAAACCGTTATCAAAAGAGGATCTTTCGGAGAGAATTTTAGAGGGATGTAGTATAGGAGAAGAACAATTTTCTGAGTTGTGGGTGTCTCGTATGCACGATTATTGAGACTATGAATCCTTTGAAGCTATACCATCCGAAGTAAAAAAACAGGCTCTGATAGATGTTAGAGAATCATATTGTAAGGGAAGTGTATGAGAAAATTCATGAGAAAATTCGAGTCGAATTGGAAGTCTGTTTAAGAATTTGGTAAAGGGACTTAAGTATTTAAAATAAATGATTTTATTATAGACTCCAAAATAAAAAACCTGACTTCAGACTTGGTTTAACCCCTAGAGTCAGATTTTTTTCTTTTTTCGAAAAATATATTTATCTTATACACAAACAAGTTGCTAACAAAAAAAGAGCCTTTTCTTAAGACTCTCTTTTTATTATTTACTTCCTTTGAGCAGAGCAAGATTTGCTTGAAGTTTCTCAATTTTTTGTTGATAATCAGCAAGATTTGCTTTTTCTCTTTCAATAACCGCAGCTGGTGCCTTGGATACGAAAGTTTCGTTACTAAGTTTTGCATTGGTATTTGCAAGTCCTTGTTCAAGTTTTGCAATTTGATCGAGGATTTTTTTGCTTTCAGCTTCAATATCCAAGAGTCCAAGCAATGGAACGATAATTTCAGACTGTCCAACAACTCTAAATCCAGAGAGATCAGGCTTTTGGAGCTCTTTTCCAAATTCAAGAGAAGAGAGCTTTGCAAGCTTCATCAAAAAGGCTTTGTTGTCTGAAAGGATAGATAATTCTGATTCCGATGCAGTTTTGATGAGTGCAGAGACTTCTTTTGATGGAGCGACTCCTGCTTCTGCTCTGATATTTCTCAGTGCAGTGATTACTTCTTGGATATAGCTCATTGCATTATCCACTTTTGAAGAAATGAGGGTTTGATCTGCTTTTGGAAAGTCTGCAAGCATAATAGTTTCTCCCTCAAGCTTGATATGCTGCCAAAGTTCCTCAGTGATAAACGGCATAAATGGATGCAAGAGCTTAAGTGCACTTTCAAGAACATCTCTAAGGACTCGTTGAGCGGTAGTTTTGGATCTAAGATCCTCGTTAGCATAGAGACGAACCTTCGCCATCTCCACATACCAATCACAGAAATCTCCTCTGATAAACTCATACACAGCTTTTGCAGCTTCATCAAGGGTGTAGGTATCTAGGTTTTTATTGACTTGATCGATAGTTTCATGAAGTCTTGAATAAATCCATTGATCTACGAGTTCAAAATCAAGATCAGCTTTATTTACTTTTTTAGCATCAAAACCTTCTAGGTTCATGAGTACAAAGTTGGTTGCATTTCGTACTTTGTTGGCAAAGTTTCTTCCCATTTCAAGAAGTTTTTCGCTGAAATGAACATCTTGTCCGGCAGAAGTATTGTAAATCATAGTAAATCTGATCGCATCAGCTCCATACTCATCAATAAGTTTGAGTGGGTCAGGGGAGTTTCCTAGCGATTTAGACATCTTACGACCGAGATCATCTCTCACGATTCCATGGAAAAGTACATCATGAAAAGGCACTTCTTTCATTTGATAGATTCCCATCATCACCATTCTCGCTACTCGGAAAAAGATAATATCCGCTCCAGTTACGAGGGTAGAAGTTGGATAGAAACGCTCCAAAAGTTCTGTTTTTTCAGGCCAACCCATAGTAGAGAACGGCCAAAGCGCAGATGAGAACCAAGTATCAAGCACATCAGTTTCTTGAGTCAGTTCAACTTCATGTCCATAAAAGGCTAAAGCCTGATCCTTTGCCTCAGTTTCACTCTTTGCTACAAAAACCTTTTGATCTGGTCCGTACCAAGCTGGAATTCTATGTCCCCATCGGATTTGTCTAGAGATACACCAGTCTCTAATATTCTCTAACCAGTTATAATATACTTTCTCCCATCTTTTTGGTTGAATAGTGATTTTCCCTGATTTTACGGCTTCTAGAGCAGGAGCTGCAAGAGGAGCCATTTTTACAAACCATTGGCGAGAAACTCTTGGTTCAATCACAGTATTACATCTATAGCAGTGTCCTACTGCATGATTGTGTTTTCTTACTTTTACCAGGTACCCTTGTGCTTCTAGATCAGCTACAATCTGCTTTCTCGCTTCAAAACGATCGAGTCCAGCATATTTTCCTCCGTTTTCATTGATTTTAGCATCTGGAGTAAGAACGACCAAAAGATCAAGTCAGGTTCTTTTTCCTACTTCAAAATCGTTGGGATCATGAGCTGGTGTCATTTTTACTACTCCAGTTCCAAAGTCCATTTCTACATAGCTATCGGCTACGATAGGCACTTCTCTTCCTGTCAAAGGAACAATAACCTTTTTGCCGATGAGGTGTTGATATCTGCTATCATCCGGATGAACTGCAACTCCAGTATCTCCAAGCAGAGTTTCAGGTCTTGTTGTAGCGAGGATAAGGCTTTCATCAGTTCAGACAATCGGATATTTGATTTCTCGGAAATTTCACTCCTTATCGAGCATCTCTACTTCATCATCAGCAAGAGCGGTTCCACAGCGAGGACATCGATTAACCATATATTCTCCTTGATAGATGAGACCGTCATTGTAGAGGTCTACAAAGTGCTTTTTCACAGCTTCTGAAAGCCCCTCATCCATAGTAAATCTCTCTCTTTCCCAGTCGAGTGAGGCACCGAGTTTTCTTTGCTGAGTAGTAATAATTCCTCCGTACTTTTCTTTTCGCTCTCGAGTTTTTGCGATGAAAGCCTCTCTTCCGATATCTTCTTTCCTTTTCCCTTCTTCTGCAAGTGCTCTTTCCACTTTATTTTGGGTTGCGATACCTGCATGATCAGTTCCTGGCTGCCAAAGCGTGTTGTATCCAGACATTCTCTTTCGTCTGATCAAGACATCCTGAATACTCGCATCGAGGACATGCCCCATGTGCAAAATTCCTGTCACATTTGGTGGAGGAACTACAATACTATAATTAGGCTTTTGGGGATCAAGAGTAGCTCAAAAATAGCCCTTTTCTTCCCAAGTCTTTGCCCAGCGAGATTCTAGAGACGAAGCTTGATATTTATCTAACATACTATTGAGATAATAAGATTAAAAAAGCAACAAAAGTCAGATTTTTAATTTTGTTTACAAATTTACATAACGCAAAGCGATATTTTTTACGAAGTAAACAACGCAAAGCGATATTATTTACGAAGTAAACAACGCAAAGCGATAGTTTTTTGATCTTTTTTGCTGACAAAAGAGCTGGATAATCTGCATTCCAGTTTGCCTTTTATAGTACGAATTTAAGAGTCAAAAGCAAGAAATAAATTTCTTTCTACAAAAAGGGGAGGAGAGAAAACTTTAGCAGATAATTTGGGAGAGTATAGCTATTTACAATATCCCAATATCTATAAAATACCAACAACAAACATTACTTTTCAAATTCTTTGTCAAGTCAAGATGAGCATAGAAATGGGCTTTGTCTTGATTTCTCTATCCAAACAACTATAAGCAAGAACGAAAACAAGGACAAAAATCCTGTTGTCATTTATTTATTTTTTATACTTATACACAATGAAAAATTTGAAAAAAGGTTTTACACTCGTGGAAATGCTTATCGTAGTAGTGATCATCGGTATCCTTGCTGCAGCGATCTTGCCAAGACTTACAGGAGCTCAGGCTGCTACTAGAGATGTAGCAAGACAAAAGGGATTGACAGATATTTCTACAGCTTTGGAGATGGTGGTTGCTGCCAATGGTAAATATCCTGATCCAGGAGCTAGTGCTGCAGACTTGAAAACCCCACTTGTAGATGAGAGAGGATATCTTAAAGAGATTCCATCAGATCCTCAGAAATGATCTGCTCCAGTTGGTATGAATGGTAAGGACGGTGTACAAGGGCAATTTTCTTACACTACAGTTAAGAAGGCAGGTGCAGCAGATGGAGGGTATGTATTAGCTTCTATAGCAGAAACTTATGATAAAGCAAATGCAACTGCTAGTATGGTTAAAGGTTATACTCAAGCAAACTCAGATACTACAACAATATATCTTTGTGATACTATGAAGAAAAAAGAAGGTGCTGAGACACCGGCAACGAAGGATAATAGAAACTGTACAGTTCCTAAGCCAGAGGATCTTAGATATGTATTGGTTAGATAGTAATTATTGAAATGTCCAAGAATCTCATACTTCGGTGTGAGATTTTTTTGATGTTGAGAAAAAAACTAAATTTCTTGATTTTCTGTTTTATTTTGCTATAGTCAAAATGATGGGGGTGACTTTGGATTTGATAGAAGGAATCCGTAATCCTCGATAGCCATTGCTCGATGATCGCAGAGCATAAACTCGATCAAACAAAAAATGCTAACTCAGCAAAATCTCTCCTTGCGAGAGCTGAACTTGTTAAAGCTTACGCTTAAGCTTTCAAGCCAGTAACTAACCTTGCTACTGACTCCTGCTAGGAGCAAGGCCGACTTGAGCAGGAAACCCAAACCTTGCATTGATCAAATTGAAGAATCGCGTTTGTTACTTTTCGCCTTCTCCCTCTCTCTGCAAGGCTAAAAAATCAGGTTAAAAAGCTGACTATAATGGTAGAGTTCGAGCATTATGCCTTTTAGACCGGAGTTCAATTCTCCGCACCTCCAAAATTTGAAATGAGATGATCCCCAAAGTGCGAAAAAATTCGTACTTTTATTTTTTTAAAAAAAGAAAAATCTGACTCTCAAGGACGAAAGTCAGACTTTTTTCTTCATTTTCTCCAGTTTGAAACTGGTAGAATAAATTACATCTCAGGGAACCAGAGTGCAATTTCTTGGGCTGCTTCTTCAGCGTTTGCTGAAGCATGCACAACATTTTCGATCGGAGCATCGGGATCATGCAATCCAAAATCTGATCTGATTGTTCCCTTTTCTGCTTCCCAAGGGCGTGTAGCACCAGCGAGAGATCTGGTAGCGTTTACTACATTTTCCCCAGACAAAACCAGAGGAACAATAGCACCTGACTTCATAAAGTCAACCACTTCATTGAAGATGGCTTGTGCCTTTTCAGGCTTTGCTTCCTGAAGTCTAGTCAACAGCTTACCAACTCCTTCATAATGAGCAGTCAATTGCTCATCACTTGCATGCATCAACTGCATCGCTTCTACCTTAAAGCCTGCTTTCTCAAAACGAGTAAGCACTTCCCCCATGTGTCCCTCGCGAACACAGTCAGGTTTCAAAATGACAAGGGTTTTTTCTTGCATAACATATTAGGTTAATAAATAAATATTTGTATCACATCAATCTTATATCAAAAAAAATATTAAAGTCAAGAGAAATGCTTTTTGGTTTTTTTATTGCTTTTTATGATGATTTTGTTATGCTAGACTTGTATTTTAGTTTTTAGCCTTACAAAAAAGATGAAAATTCTGGTTCTTAATTCTGGGAGTTCTTCTCTCAAGTATCAACTATTTGACATGCAGAATAATGAAGTTTTATGCTCTGGACTTGTTGAGAGAATCGCAATCGATGGAGGAAGAATTATCCACAAACTCCCTTCTGGAGAAAAATTTTCTTTTGATGGAGACCTCGCAAATCACGAAGTAGCTTTGCATAAAGTGCTTGATATCCTTGTCAATCCTGAGTATGGAGTACTCACCTCTCTTGAAGAAATCAACGCTGTAGGACATAGAGTAGTTCACGGAGGAGAGAGATTTAAGCATGCAGAAATTGTAACTCCAGAAGTTAAAGAAGAACTCAAAAAGCTCTTTGATCTAGCTCCTCTTCACAATCCTGCCAATGTAATGGGAGTTGAGGCTTGTGAGCATATTCTCCCAGGAGTGCCTAATGTAGTGGTTTGTGATACGTCTTTTCATCAGTCAATGACCCAAGACCATTTTCTCTATCCAGTACCTTATGAATGGTACCAAAACTATGCTGTTAGAAGATATGGAGCACATGGAACTTCACATAGATATGTATCAGAAAGGCTCTCAGAAATTCTTGGAAAAAAGGATCTTAAGCTTATCACTTGTCATGTAGGAAATGGTGCCAGTATTACCGCTATCAAAAATGGACAAGTGGTAGAAACTTCTATGGGATTTACCCCTCTTGATGGGCTTATGATGGGAACCAGATGTGGAGCTATCGATCCAGCTATTGTACCTTTTATGATGAAAAAGGAAAACCTAACTCCAGATCAGATTGATACTATTATGAATAAAAAATCAGGAGTACTTGGAGTTTCTCAAATCTCAAGTGATCACAGAGATATCGAAGTTGGATATAATGAAGGAAAAGAAAGAGAAGTAACAGTAATGAATATGTATACCAATGCTATCCTTAAATATATTGGTAGCTATGTAGCTTTGCTTCAAGGAGTAGATGCAATCGTTTTCACTGCTGGAGTTCTTGAAAATTCAATGCTTCAAAGAAGACTTATTGCTAGTCAACTTGGTTGGCTTGGAGCTCACTTTGATGAAAGTCTCAACAACTTTAGAGGAGAAGAAAAAGCAATCACTACTCCAGACTCTAAAGTTCAAATCTGGGTTATCCCAACAAATGAAGAACTTATGATCGCAAAAGATACTTACGAACTCGTAAAATAAGTTTAAAAAAATTAAAATCTGACTCAAAAGGGGGAATATCCTCAGGAGTCAGATTTTTTTCTTTTATTGGCAAGAGATAGGTGATTTTTTGCGCTATTGATCATTTTCTACGAAGAAATCTTTTCATAATCAGAAAGTGCTATCTGCGTCTCAAGCTTGCTACAGTCAAATGAACTACAGTAACTCGGAGTGAGGAGTTTCATCAGATCTCCAGGAGTAAAGAGGGATTTCTCTGCGTTTAGACCTGCAGCCTCAAATCACTCAAAAATAAGTTCACTACAGTAAAAAAGATCACTTTTATTTTCCAGCATCGGAATAGCACCTTTTTCTCCGCTTTTTCTTCCTCATGAAAGGGTATCATAAGCCATTCCGGCAGTATCATATTTTGCTCAAAGTTTGCTTTGTGCAAAGGCTACAGCCTTTTCTCCGTATCATTCAGGAGGATTGAGCATCATAACATCGATCATAGTGTTGTCTCTGGCAAAATAGTCCGTGAGTTTTTCTTCATTTACTCCTTTTGAGTTGGCATGAGTAATATAGATTGTTCCATTAGAATCAACCTTTGAGATCATGACCGCATGCTGAAATCAGGATCCGCTCGTAGATTGGGTTAATGGATGTAAGACAGACTTTTTCATCATGGTATTTAATTCTCCATTTCCTTTTCCTTGTGCTCAGACATTAAACAGCAAAACCTTCCCAACTGCCTTATCTTTAGGAGTGAGGAGCTGATATTTGAGTTTATCATAGGGACTTGGAGCAGGGAGTTGACGCTCTAAACATTGATTTTCTAGTGCTTTATCCTTGCAGAGCGACATCAAAAAAGTTTTGTCTGTGAGATCACTCAAAGAAGAATTCTGATTTTTGATATCTTGTTCAAATTGGGAAATGAGTTCATGCAATTCTGCTGTGCTTTTTTCAGAGAGGTTGAGTTTTTGAATTTCTGATTCAAGATGCTTAAATCCAGATTTCGCAGAAAGAGAAAATCCTTTGAAAAGTCCTTGTATAAGCTCAAGAAAGGCTTGGACATATTCCTTTTTTTGGAGTTTCTCTCCTATAGAATGGAGAAAATCAGCATCTTTTTTGTAAAAATCTTCATCTTGTTGAATCTTTGAAATGATTTCATTTGCGAGATTTCAGAGCTGTGTTTGAGTTTCTGCGGTAATTTCTTTTTCAGGAGTTGACCTATTTGGAGCTATTTGATTTTTAAGATCTCAAAGTTCTTGTTGAGTATCTTGTGTAACTTTCTCAGTTTCTTTTTTACTATCCGAACCTGTTAGCTCTTTTTGAGATCATTCTGGAGAACTAGTTTTTTCAACTTCTGTCATGATAGAAAAGATGAAACGATAAAATAATTAGTTTCAATTATAGTAAAATTTAGAAATCACGCAAGTTTTGTTCCATTTTTAAGGAGATATTTTTTAAATCAATCCGTACTATATATCAAAAAACTTGCGAAAAATCACAAAACCTTTATACTTAAACAGATTATACTCAAAAAATATCGCTTTGCGTTATTTACTTCGTAAAAAATATCGCTTTGCGTTATTTACTTCGTAAAAAATCCCTCAAAAATCTGACTTTTTATCCCCTTTCCCCTATGATGAAGCGATTGGCTAAACTTTTTCTTTGGTGTGCGAGATTTCGTTATGATATCCAGATCAAAGGACTTTCTCAGCTAAAATCTGGACAGAGCTATCTGGTATTGCCAAATCATAGCTCTCTTTTGGAGCCGATGATTATTTTTCCACTTTTTGTCCCTAAGGTACGCCTCAGGCCAGTTGCTACCTCTGCATTTGCCAATAATCGTTTCCTCAAGTGGTTTTTTGATCGTATTGGAGCGATTACGGTAGAGGAGTCCTCGAGCAAGGATACTCAGCTTCTCGCCTCTCGCCTCAATCATTCGCTTGATCAGCTCCAGTCTGCACTAGAGACGGGAGATTCTGTCTTGCTTTTCCCTTCAGGACAGCTTGCCGGGCAGGGAAAAGAATATCTCTGAGCCAAAAAATCAGCCTATCTTGCACTTCAATCTGCCCTCCCTGAGACCAAAGTGCTAACCGTGAGGGTTTCAGGACTCTGGTGATCAATGTGGTCCAATGCTTGGAATGGCGCTCGTCCTAAGCTTTTCTTTACTTTTCTAAAGGCGGTCTGGTATCTCATTGCAAACCTTTTTATTTTTCTCCCCAAAAGAAAAATTCTGATCGAAATCCTTGATCAGACTTCAACTCTTAAAGACTTGTCTCAAGGGGATTTAGTCAGTTTCAATCAGTATTTGGAAGATTTTTATAATCAAAGAGGGGAGGAGACACTCAATTATCTTCCACATTACTTCTATTTCAACGATGTTAAGCACAAAAAGCTTCCTTCTACCATTACCAATTCTATCGCTTCGCTGCAAAATACTCGTTCCTATGATACTTCTAAGTTCTCAACTGATATCGTTGATTTTGTCTCCTCAGAACTCAAAAAGATCAAAAATCTGACTCCAGAGACCAATATTTCACTCGATCAGCATTTGGTTTTTGACTTGTATCTTGATTCGCTTGATATGGCAGAGCTCAAGAATACCATTCTCTCCACCTATCCCAAAGCATCCAATACTCCAATCCTTGAGCTCAAGACCGTAGCTGATATGGTAGCTATGGCATCGGGACTGACCAAGAGTGAGAGTCAGCTTTTTAAGCCTTGTGATTGGCATATCTCGCCACAGAATCTCTCTCGAAATCTCGATCCTGAGCAAAATATCCTTCAGCATTTCAAATCTCAGTGGAAGTCTGACAAAACTGCATCACAAGTCTATGATCAGCTTTTCGGTTTACAGTCGAGAAAGGATATTGTCCTCAAATCACTTCTTATCTCTGATTATCTCAAATCGATTGAGGGGCAGTATATCGGGATTATGCTCCCAGCGCTTGCAAGTACTTCAATTTTGCTCTTGGCAACCTATCTTGCTGAGAAAATTCCCGTAATGATGAACTGGACGCACTCACAGCCAGCTTTTGAGCATTGTGTCAAATTTTCAAAAACCAAAAAAATTCTGACCTCCAAGGCCTTTTATCAAAAGATCAATATTGCTCGATTAGATCAGTATGAATTTGTCTTTCTCGAAGATCTCCTCAAAAATATCCCACTTTCTCGCAAGCTTTGGGCATTAGCGCGCTCGCTTTATTTTCCTATCCCTGCAAAACTTGATCCTACTGCCGTTATTCTCTATACTTCTTGAAGTGAAGCCTTGCCAAAGGCAGTTCCTCTCACGCATCGCAATCTCATCTCCAATCTCCAGTGAGCATTAGGCATTCTTGATATCAAGCATGATGAGAGGCTTTTGGGCTATTTGCCACCGTTTCATAGTTTTGGATTTACGGTAAATACGATTTTGCCACTGGTGGCAGGACTGAGGCTAGTCAATACCCCAGATCCCAACGATTCTCTAAGCGTTGCTCGCCTGATTACGCATACTCAGCCTACACTCCTTGCCACTACGCCAACCTTTCTCCGCAATTTATTAAATGTTGCCAGCCCTGATCAGCTTACCTCACTTCGTTATGTGATTACCGGTGGAGAGAAGTGTTCAGAATCCGTCTTTGAAAAAGCCAAAAAACTGATTCCTTCAGCAGTTATCCTCGAGGGTTATGGGATTACCGAGTGTTCGCCTATTATTTCAATCAATACGCTCAAAAAACAAAAAAAACAATCTGCTGGAATCTCAATCTCCAATGGAGAGATAAAAATCCTTGATCTCGAAAGCCTGGAGGAAAAGCCTCTCAATCAGGAGGGAATGATCTATTTTTCCTCTCCAAGCGTTTTTTCTGGCTATCAGGATAGCAAAATCGCCTCTCCCTTTATCACATTTCAAGGCAAAAAGCGATACAAAACCTGAGATCTCGGATACCTTGATAAAGATGGATTTTTGTATATCACAGGAAGGCAAAAAAGATTTCTCAAGCTTGGTGGAGAGATGATTTCACTTCCTTTTATCGAGTGATTGCTTTCTGCAAGATTTGGTAGTTCCGAGGCTCTTAATCTTGCTATTGAGGGAAAAGAACTAGAATCCTGAATCAGAATTGTCCTTTTTACCGTAGATCTAGATCTTAGTCTCTCAGAAGTCAATGCCTACCTGAGATCTCAGGGAGTAAACAATCTTATCCAGATCGATGAAATCAAGCCAATTTGAGCGCTACCGCTCCTCTGAACAGGAAAAGTCGACTATAAAGTCTTGAAAGATCTTTGTTAATCACTACACTTTCAGTTATTTATCTCTCTTTCCCAAAAAAAGATGAAAATTCTGATCGTGTGTGCGACTCCTTGAGAGCTCAAGACCGTAAAATCTCAGATCAAATCCCTTAATCTCAAGACTAAACTCCAGATCGACTACCTGTGTACAGGAATGGGAAATTATGCAATGATCTTTGCTTTGACCAAATACTTGACTCAGCATACCCAAGAGGAGTTTTTCCTTGTGAATATTTGAGTTTGTGGTTATTATACTTCCTCAATACCTCCAAAGCTTCTTCAGGTCTGAAGAATCAAAAACCTTGCAACGAGCAAGGAGCTTCTGCCACCACTTCCATTTCTCTGTGGAGAAGTAGCCAGTATTTATTCCTCAGAAGTGCCTATGACAAGATGGAATATTGACTGAGAGGGCTTTGTAGATATGGAGAGCTGGGGATTTGAGTTGGTCGCAGATCAGTTTAGATTTCCGCGTTTGCTTCTCAAAGTTCCTTATGATAAAGTTGGCGAAGAAACAGAGTACTTTGACTATCATCTCGCTACTCAAAAACTCGCCGAAGGGATTGATTATCTCGCACTTATTGAAAAGATTCTCCATCGAATCGAAACATCTTCTCATTAATACAAAAAAGAAGTCCAAAATCAGACTTCTTTCTTTTTTTTATTGAACGATACTTGGAAAAAAAGTTCTCAACTAGTGTGATTTGCATCCGCAGTGATTTTCTTCACCGCATTCACATTGATCACCGCATTCACATTGATCACCGCATTCACATTGATCACC
>ERZ773031.388-NODE-388-length-24510-cov-11.804253_pt1 | contig 24510 bp, 20 predicted proteins | sample MGYA00511666_ERZ773031 | MGnify/ENA primary metagenome ERZ773031 (study PRJEB29015, sample SAMEA2738135) | human oral metagenome | biome: human oral; feature: human-associated habitat; material: saliva | place: China | collected 2250 ...
ATTAGTTAGTGGTCGGGAAACCTTATCTAATATAACACTTTAGGGGGACTTTTTTTGATACATCGCTAAAAGCTTTTCGGAACCACTAGCACAGCTAGTGGTTTTCGTAAGACAATAAAGGGTGACGTAATTCTCTTAGGTATGCTACAATCTCCTCTGCGTCACCACTGCTCTCACCTAAATCCCCTCTCCATAAATTAACCGAAGACTGACTCATAAAGGACTCTTCTCCTTGGGTCAAAGCTAAGTAAGTGTGAGCAACATTATTCGCAATATTTTGATCCTCACTGAGTACATAGGCAGCGAACTCCCACATGCCCATAGCCGTTCCTTTTTCAAAACGTTTCATCTGTTCTTCAAGGACCTTAAGGGCGTGAGAAATATTATGATTGGTAAAGGACTGAGTGATTCCCTCATTCTTACCGACTGTCGCAATCACATTTGAGGCACGCGCAAAATTAGCACCGATATTAGAACCTAAGTTAACACCACTTGAAGAGCCCAAGGTTTGTCCAACCGTTTGTGATAGGGCACGACTAGCAGTTTTAGCAAGGGCACGGCTAACAGTTTTTGCAGTCGATTGACCAACAGAATCTGCAGTACTTGTTCCATGATTTTTAGAGTAATGGTAATCAACAGTTGCTCCCACTCCAAATGGCGTCCTCCCTTCAAGACTGCCACCACTAGTATGTGATGATCCTTTATTTGTACCATCTGTATGGGAAGTATTGGTACCATCAGTCTGACCAGACGAATCCGTTTGAGATTGACCACTAGTTTGGGTATCCCCAGCAGATTGGTTAACTGATTGATTCTTACCATGTTGGATACCAGCACTGGCTCCAACATTGACTCCAAAAGTAGCCATGGAAGTCGTTGCATCTGAAGCTGTGAAAGTATAGTTGGTTTGCCATTTTTCATAAGGCGCTAAGGCTGAAAATAGCTCAGATAAACGTAACTTTCTGTTCTCTATATCTTGAATAGGACTTGCTAAAAGGATTAAGGTATAGTTTTCGGATGGTTGTGACGGAATGACGCCATCAATCAATTTTTCGATGGTTTGACTGATAAATTTTTCAGATTTGGCAGTTGGTAAATTAGACACCGTTGCCACTGAATAAGGCTTAGAGTTTGCTAGACAAGGAATCCTACCGATTCCCTTTTCATTCTGGACTGTAGATCCAGGAAAGTTACCTTTAATGGCTTCTAACAATCTCTTACGATAATTTTCGACATTGACATTATCAGAATCATTCTTGGTATTTACTACAGCCAGATAAACTTCTGTATTGGTTTCAGTTCGATTGAAGACGAGAGCAATATTACAGTCCTCGTTAGAAAGTACTTCATAAACATTAACCAGTTTTTCTAAACAATTTTCTTTTTTGTCAATGACCCATTTTGTGATATTGAAATACCTGATATTATATGATTCCTGAAAGTCTGTACCAAATTCTACCTTATTTTCTATAGGAACATAAAGTTCTTTTATTTGTTCCAAATACGAATTGAAAATTTCTACTCCACATGAAGCTAATAAACGATTCGTTAACTCCTCATCGCTAATATTAGGTTGATCAGCCAGATACTTTTCTCTTTGCTCCTCAACTTGTTTGAGTTGCTCAGGGCTCAAAGCTGAAAGTTTCGCAACCTTGTCTGCAGCCTTAGCTCCTGCCTTATTAATAATATTTTTTATTCCCATACGATTCACCTACAAAAAGCTATTTCCAAGTAATCATTTGTTTAATCTGGTTAGTATAATTTTCAATTTGTTGCTGCTGCTCCTCTAAGCTTGCAACTTCATTTCTTGTTCTCTGAATTTTCGTATTCAAAGCACTTAATTCTGGACTAAATTCAATTATATTTTGAACAATTATACTTGTAAGATTTACTAGCCAAATTTTAAAAGCTTTCTCGTGTTCCGAACAAATACTTCCTGCAAATTCTGTCATCTTTGATTTAAATAAATCATTATAGGTCTTCTTAAGGCCAGATGCGTTAACTTTACTTGATTTCAAAGTAAAGTCTCCCAATCTAAATACATAACTAAGTTCTTCTTTACTAAACTTTTCAAGATTTAATTGAGTAAAATCTATCTCTTCATAAGATAAAATCAATTGAGAAAGCTTTTGACGTTTTTCTGGTTCAAGTCCCAAATCACCTGAAATAATACGCTCAAAATGAGATTTTATCTCAGAAGCATGATTAGACCAAAAACTGCTAGAAATACGTTCAAAGTCTATCCTTGAAAAATAAAGTTCTTCTACAAATTTATTTCTAAAATAGTCAACTGTTTGTGCAGAAGCTAGATTCTCTAAATTGATTTTCTTTGTCTTGTTCTCACGTGTAACACCGAAATAGTTACTAACCTCGTTACTGATATTTCCTATTTTTAGATTACTAATATCTATTTGTTGATGCTCAGTTAAATTTAAAGTTGGATTTAATGAGAGTATCTCAGTCTGTATGTCATTGAAACGGTTTAGAACATCATCTTTATTAATTTGTTTCATGAGATCTTCTTGGAAAATCTTCATTTCTTTTGGATACTGAATCAAAAGATCATTTCCCATTGACAACGAAGTGGATTTCAAACTTTCAACAATGACGAGTTTTTGGTCATCAAGATTAGCCTCCAATTCAGCCTCTCTGCTATGTAAATCTGCATTTTTCTCAGTAATTACAGCATTAGTTTTTAACAAAAGTTTATCTAATAAAGCTTTTGCCTGCTGGCACTTATTATAGTGTGAATAGCGGTCAACAAAAGTTTTTATGGTATCTTCAATAGTCAACAAACCACTGTTTGCATAGATGAGGTCTGAGCTTTTTTCAGCAGTTTCTCGAACTGTACTAGACATTTGTCTTGGAAGGATATCGAACTCATACAATTTCTTATAGTATTTCGTTTCAGGATTTGAATATTTTTCTCTATAAGTATCAAATTGCTCAGAGTAAAATTCACCCTCAAGATGACCTTTTAATTTCACTCCAAGTCCTAAAATTGAAGACACGTAATAAATGCCTTGGGCATATAATTTACTTGGAATGGCTTGTTTCATGATTCTATCTCTAAAAGAATCACTTTTAAGATTAGTCGAGCTTAGATCCGCTGCCTCGGCCTTATTAACCACAATCATGGTGAACCGTTCATCTAAGCCTTCTACTGAAATAAGCTTTTCTTTTAATTTACTGTTATCTGTGCTATCCAAGGAACTACTGTCAGTTACAAAAACTGGTAATCCATTTGACATACCAGCCATGGCATTAGCAAGTACTTCTGAATGTTGACTATTGGTTGATGAATTAGAACCCGGGGTGTCGAATATTGTAATTTTTGAACCTACATCTCCTAAAATACCTTTCGAAAATGGGACAAGTACTTCGATTAAATCTCCAACACCTTGGTCAGCAGAATCATTGATAACTTCTAATACTGCATGTAGCTTTGAAATGATTGAATCAAAAGAAGTATTCAAGATACCATCGACTTTCTTACCAAATGAATCAGTGACATTCAATCCATCATAAAATACTTGATTATCATGGAAAGTGAGAACGACTCTTTCATCTTTATATACAAAAGAGATTTTGGCACGATCTTCATAAGAACTAGCCGTAACTTTATAGATTTTAGCGGTCACAGGAGTCTCAGCGCTTGGGAGTAATTCCTGCCCAATCAAGGCATTGATAAAAGTTGACTTCCCTGCACTATAGGTTCCTAATACACAGATAGGAACTGTATCTCCGGAGGCATCCGAAAAGCGTTTTAACTGTGTTTCAATCTCCTTGTTGCTCTCCCCAATATTCTTTATAATCAGTGGCTCAAGATTTTTAAAAATACGATTAATTTCTGGCAGAACATCGCGTGCGTTCTCTAAATAGCTTGTAGATGATGATAAAATAATATTTGAAAAGCGCTCATCTTTTAATGCTTCTTCTAACTGTTGCTTTTCATCATTTGGCCCCTCAAAAATTAATTCAAGTTTTTCATCTGGAACAGAATACTCATTTTCAATTTCTTTTAAAATATCATATACCTTAAAAGGAAAAAAGCCACGTTGAAAAACGGCTGAAACCAACTTACTATTTGAGTTATTTTCACTATTTATTGTTATCCAACTTTCACTAGATAAGTCGTAGCGACAAAAAGTTACTGTCTTCTCGTAAGGATTACTTACAACTTTAATTTTATTCATAATTACTCCGATTATTTAATAATACAAGTGTATTATATCACAGCAAACGGTTTTCTGTATGCGCTTTCTATAAAATCTAACTATTTTTATTTATCTAATGTTTAACTCATTTTTCACCCCACACAAAAAATCCCACCACAATTGTGATAGGATTTTATGTTTATTCCATTTCGAAGCTTTCGCTCTTAATCTTATCAGGTAAGATGAGAGACAAAAGGATACACAAGATGGCTGGTATCAACCATGGCAATGATGCTCCTGACAATGGTAGGAAGTTAATAAGGGAATTGAGTCCCGCAAGTTTAAACTGGCTTCCAATTACACTAAGCAAGGCAATCAGCGTGACTACTGCAACTGTCACTTGCATACCAGGTTTAGACAAGGCCACGAACTTGTTGGCAATCACAATCATGACAATCGTGATGGTAATTGGGTAGAGAATCAAAAGCACTGGTACTGAGAAAGCAATGATATTGTTAAGTCCCAAGTTGGCAATCGCAAAGCCAATCAAGGTAAAGATAATGGCGTAAGCCTTGTAAGATACTTTCGGAAATGCCTTGTGGAAGAATTCCCCAGTCGCAACGATAAGTCCTGCGGTTGTTGTGAAGCAAGTCACTGTCACCATGATAGCTAGGAAAATCTGAGCCGCTGGTCCAAAGATGGCTTGTGTGGCTTGTGACAAGACACTTGCACCAATATTGGCATCTTTTGGTAATCCCGCCACTTGGAGTGGGAAATGATTCCCCAAAAAGGCTAATCCCAAATACAGAGCACCAAAGAGAAGCGTCACTACAAAACCAACAACCCAAATAGTAGAAATATACTCTTTTTTAGACTTAAAGCCTAATTGGTTGAGGGTGACTACTGCTACTACACTGAAGGCCACAGAAGCCAAGGCATCCAAGGTGTTGTAGCCTTCCAAGAATCCTTTACCAAAAGCAGAAGCCTGATAGGCTTGACTTGCATCCTGAGGATTGTGACCACCATATTTAAATGCTCCTGCCACGATAACGACAACAATCATGATGGCAAAGATAGGCGTCAATATACGTCCAATACTATCTAAAATTTTAGATGGATTCATGGCAATCCAAAGTGCTAGAGCAAAGTAGATTACGGTAAAGACAAAGAGCCAAAGGCTAGTATGTCCACTTCCAATCAAAGGCGAGAAGCCAATTGAAAAGGCGGTGGCCGCCGTTCTAGGAATGGCAAAGAAAGGACCAATGGACAGATAAAGTACTGCCAAATAGACTAGGGCAAACTTAGGCGAGATTTTTTGAGAAATCTCATGAATGTAACCCTTAGGATTTAAAGTCCCGATAACCAGTGTTAGGATGGCAATACCAACACCTGATAGGACAAACCCTGCAATCGCAGGCCAAAAATGACCTCCAGATTCAAAGCCTAGCTGAGGCGGAAAGGTCAGATTTCCGGCTCCAAAGAACATACCAAACAACAATAAAGCTGTAAGGCCTCCTTTTTTTAACATAAGTTTCTCCGATCTAAGACAAACAAGATATCATCTCAAAAAAGATAACTTGTTTATTACTATTTTAGTCAACTTACTTAGTATGACATGATTAGTTTGGAACTTCAAGCTATTCAGACTTATTAGGAAAGGTTTTTAAAATTGCAAATTTTCTGTATCCTTGTACGAAAAAACTAGACAAGATTCTTATCTCGTCTAGTTTGATAGTTTAATTAAGGATGACTAACAATCAATTCAAGCTCTCCCTGAATTTCCCAAGCTTGAACATCGCTTGGTAGAATGAAGTGGCTTCCTTTTGCAATTGGATATTCTTGACCATCAACAAGGAGACTTCCTTGACCGTCAAGTACACTAAACAAACTGTAATCTGCAGTCTTTTCAAAATAAGCCTTACCTGAAATCTCCCATTTATAAACGGCGAAGAAATCACTTGCTACTAAAAGCGTTGATTTGAGGTCATCTACTTTTGTTGTGACTGGGCGACTGTTGGCAGGTTCACCAATATTTAGGACATCGATAGATTTTTCCAGATGGAGCTCACGCAGGTTGCCCTGGTCATCCTTACGGTCAAAGTCATACACACGGTAGGTTGTGTCACTTGACTGTTGGGTTTCAAGAACTAAGATACCTGCACCAATAGCATGCATGGTACCACTTGGCACATAGAAGAAATCACCTGCTTTAACTGGAACCTTAGTCAAAAGATTTTCCCAATCCTTACTTTCAATTTGCTGACGCAGTTCTTCTTTTGATTTGGCATTGTGGCCATAAATAATTTCAGCACCTGGTTCAGCAGCAATGATATACCAACACTCTGTTTTACCAAGTTCACCTTCATGTTCAAGTCCATAAGCATCATCTGGATGGACCTGAACTGAAAGCCAATCATTGGCATCCAAAATCTTAGTTAAAAGTGGAAAAACAGGTTCCTGACGATTTCCAAACAATTCACGATGCTCTGCATAGAGAACATCCAATGTTTTACCAGCGAAACGACCATTTTTAATAGTAGAAACACCATTTGGATGAGCTGAGATAGCCCAGTACTCTCCAACATGGTCGCTAGGAATATCGTAGCCAAAGACATCACGCAAATGCGTGCCACCCCAAATCTTCTCCTGCATGACAGATTGTAAAAATAATGGTTCAGACATAATTACTCCTTTTTCTAGGAACGAGAGACCAAAAAGTCTCTAGGAAAATTTAGAATAGTGACCTTAACATAATAGATTCTCAGATAGAGGTCCTCTATAGGTGTAACTCAATCATATTAATGTCAATAATCTTCTTATTTACCAAAAGTTTAGGCAAGTTATTATGATTGTTTACCTCAATTATAAGCATAATTTGTGAAAAATTCAACAAACTTATAAAGAAAAGAATGAACAGATTAACTTCCCAAATCACTAACCAAATGTAAGGTCTAAAAAATTTCTTAGTGAGACGTTTTCCTTAATCCATCTATTTGAATTACACAAATTTTTAACCTATAATGTTATTGATATTATGAAAGGAAATCTCTCAATGAAATTCTATTCCTATGACTATGTGCTAAGTCAGATTAGCCAACAAAACTGGGTTATGGTTGCCATTACTGCAGGACTTATTTTAGTGACCGGTGTATTTGCTTTTAAAGCCTTCAAAGAACGCCATGATACTAAGTTTCGTGAACTCTCTATTATTTCTATTTTAACCTTAGTTGCCGTGGTTCTAATTGCTATCAGTAATTTCCAAAGCAATCAATCTAACAACGACCAATTTAGAGCATCTCTTCACTTTATCGAGGTTGTGTCTAAAAATCTTGACGTTGATAAGAGCAAGGTTTATGTCAATACTTCTACTACTACAGATGGCGCTATCCTCAAAGTTGGAAACAAGTACTATCGTGCCATCTCAGGTTCAGAACCTGACAGCTACTTGCTAGAACAAATAAAACTTTACAAGTCTGATGTTGAACTCGTGGAGGTTAAAAAATGACATCTTTTTATCTTACTGTTGCAATTAAACTAGCTTTGGGGCTTATTTCACTCGTCTTTGTTATCAATTTAACAGGTAAAGGAAACCTAGCACCTAGCTCAGCTACTGACCAAGTACAGAACTTTGTTCTTGGTGCAATCCTCGGTGGTACAATTTATAGTAGTACCGTTTCAATCCTCCAATATATCGTGATTTTGATTATTTGGACGATTTTGATTTTACTTCTAAAATGGCTAATTACCAATATTCTCTTTATCAAACATTTGATTGACGGTAAACCAACTGTCATCATCAAACATGGTCAACTAGATCCTGAAGCTTGTCGCTCTAAAGGACTTTCAGCCTCTGATGTCGCTTTAAAATTACGTTCCCAAGGAATTTTTCAACTCAAAGAGGTTAAACGTGCGGTGATTGAGCAAAACGGCCAATTGATTGTGGTCCGTTCTGGCGATGAAAATCCAAAATATCCAATCATTACTGATGGGGTCATTCAAACTGAAATTCTTGATACTATTGGTAAAACGGAGGATTGGTTAAATGAAGAACTTCAGAAAATGGGATATGAAAACGTTTCGGATATCTTTATTGCTGAATACGATAAAGGTAAAATTAATGTCGTTACTTATTAAACAAATCACTTGCATTACTGTTTAATATTGTCTACAATAGTCTCAACATAATAAGGAGGTTCTACTATGGGAATCGAAGATAAATTGAATCAAGCTAAAGGCGCTCTTAAAGAAGGCGTTGGCAAACTTTCTGGTGATAAAAAGACTCAAGCCGAAGGTACTGTTGAAAAAGCTGTAGCTAAAGCAAAAGATGGTTTCGAAGACGTTAAAGATAGCGTTGAAGGTGCTGTTAAAGGCCTTAAAAATAGCTTTAAAAAATAAGTAAAAAAACTGTATCTGTTCATCAGGTACAGTTTTTTATACTTTAAATGAGAGATTACTTACGAGAATGCTTGCTTCCTTTAAGTGCAAACGATGTTGTCATGAGTACAGCTCCTAATGCGCCTAGTCCCAAGCTACTCACATCACCAGTATTTGGTAGGCTTGATTTACTTGTTTGGTTCGTTTGTGAACTTTTATCAGACTGATTAGCCTTAGAGCTTGTTTGGGTATTATGTTTCTGTGCAAGATTCGTTTGTACGACTGGGCTTACATTTTCCTTTTGACTTGAAACTTCCCTCGGGTGACCTTTTGATGCTTCAGAAGTTAGATTTTGAGGTTGGAGCTTATCCAACTTTTCAGCAGTCTCCTGACCTTGTTGTTGGGCAACACCTGTCGCATTGGTCATGCTTTGTGTCGGTTGTTCTTCTGCAGACTGGTTAGCAACTGTTGTTTGTGATTCAAGAGACGACACTTTAGGGCTTGAAGTTTTTGAAGTTGACGTGTTTTGACTTGATAAAGCCGTGTTTGTCGCTGTCAGTGCTGAAGCATTGGGAGCTGGTTGACTAGCACTGTTGCCTGTCGTAGTGCTAGTATTCGTAGAGCTTGAGCTACTTGTTTGACTAGCAAAGTTTGGTGGGGTAGGACGTCCTGTATTAGTCGTTTGACTTGTTGAACTTGTAGTACTTGTGTTAGACGTGTTCTCGGAACTGGTCGAACCTGGTTGGCCCCATGGTGTGTTAATGCTACCAGTATTGGTAGAGCTTCCGCCATAGCTAGTCGGTCCCCCATAGCCTCCGAAATTATCAGACATTGAGGTATTGTCAAAGCTTCCACCTGGGAAGCCACCAATTCCACCTGCACCAGGACCGTTGTTTGTGCCTTCTTCAGTAGCTGTTGCAGTGGCACTTGACCCACTTGAGGTCGTGATGGTATAGGTTTCACCCGAAGTTAGACTCTCGGTACTAAAGACCACATTTCCAAATGAAGACGTCGCTGTCGTTGTGGCAATAACATTTCCAGAACTATCAGTGACTGTGATAGTGTCTCCTGCACTACCTGAAATGTTAGCCATGATATAAGATTGGCTTGAACCTGTTGTAAAGGCCTGAGCCATTCCTTGGTTACCAATGGCCCAAACGGTACCGCCCGAGATAATGCCTGTTCCATCGTAGTCGATAGCGGCATTATCAGCACTTGTCTGAGCGACATAGAGAGAACCACTTTTAACAGTCACATTCCCGTTACTGTCGATACCGTCACCGTCTGCTACGATTGTAACCGTTGCACCGTCAATATTGATGGCAACTTCATTTTCCAAATCAGAAGTCGAGTTGGTTAGGCTTGAAGTATCAGCACTGTCCTTGGTCGTCCACTCAGTGGCGTTAATACCGTCATCTCCAGCAGTGATGTCAACGGTTCCACCTGTCAAATTGATATAACGTCCTTCAAGGCCTTCGTCACCTGCCACGACCGTTACTTTAGAATTACCCTCAACAGTTAATTCATCCGTAACTGTGATACCTTTATCAGTCGCATTAATGGTTACCGTTGAGTCAGTAATTGTCAAATCACCACTATTCACATCTGTTTCGTCTTCGACTTGAATACCATCATCAGTTGCTGTGATGTTAACTGTGGCATTTTTAATGGTTACAGCTGTCGTCGCATTGATGCCATCCTTGGCCTCAGAAGTCAAATCAAGCGTTACAGAGTCAACCGTTACACTATCAGCTTTAATGGCGTGTTTTTCAGTACTTGAAAGGGTAAGGGTGCTTCCAGTACCACTCGTGATTGTTAAGGCACCAGCGGCTTCAATCGCATTAGCAGACGTCGAAGAAATAGAACTGTCTGAAAGGACATTAACAGTCAATTCTGCTGAAGAATTGGAAGTAATAGACGAATCCGTTAAGGTCACACCATCCAAGTAGATTGTAACTGGATCTGTCACGCTACCTGACACAATAATGGTATAGCTTGAACCATTTCCGGTCAAAGTGTATGATCCTGCTTGATTGATGGTAATTGTCGTTCCATCAACTGTGACAGTATCGCTATCACTTGTTACCACGGTTGTTCCATTGAAAGTAATCGTTGTCGTTGAGCTTTCTGAATCACTATCTTCAGACTCAGTTGTCGTCGTTTCAGTAGCTGAATCTGAGGCGCTGTTGGTTAACACTGAAGCTGTTTCAGATGCAGTGGCTTCAGTGGTGCTTGAGCTTGTATTAGAGCTAGTGTTTTCGTCTGCATTGTTCGTTTCAGATGCTGAGGTTTCACTAGTTGTGCTTTCAGCAGTTTCAGAAGAACTTGCTTCTGGAGTTGCGGAAGTACTTGAATCATCAGATGTTTCACTGCTTGTTGATGTAGCAGTCGTGTCCTCTGTCGTACTTGTTGTACTTATTGTTGACGAATCAGTGTCTGAAGTTGAAGCCGCAGTTGAAGTACTTGTAGCCGATTCTGTGCTTGTTTCAGTAGTTTCTGATGTATTGTCGGTCTGAACACTTTCTTCAATCAAATCGGCAGTGGTTTCACCCGTCGTAACCGTTGAGAGTGTTGATTCGGTGTTAGTCTCATCGGCTGAAGCCTTATTTTCATTTAAGATGACCGAGCTACCAAAAATTAAGCTCGCTACTAGGACTGAACCTGCAGTTTTCCATTTTGATGATTTTTTAATGGCGTAACGTTCTTGTGTTTGTTTCGTATCTTTGTATGTCATATCTTGGACCTCTTTCTTACTTTTGAGATGCCTCTATTAAACACAAGAAACCTAAGACAAGGCTTAAAGAAAGGTTAATCTTTCCTTAAAGTAAAAAAATCCCCAAAACTATGGGAACTTTCAATCTATAGGATAAGCCACTCTAAATTCTTCCAACACAACTAGACTGTCCTGACTAAAATGTAGTCCAACCTCATGCAACCATTTGCTAAAGAGGTTTTCATGAAGCTTTTGCCAGTAAGCTAGGGTTCGATCTCCTTCACCTTCCTTGTAGGCATGGTTTTCAGAAACCTCTTTAAATGGGATAACCTCAACTTTCGTCGTTTCAATAATACAAATAGCATTTTCCTTACTATCAAGAATGACGCTCAGTTCATTTTCCTTGGGCAATGGTTCATCCCCCACTGCATACAAGTCAAAAGCTGAACTGGTTGCTGTCTTTTGCCCCATCAATACGAGTTCTGCCAAATAATCTGCTTCCACGCCAAAGGCCCAGGCATCAATCTTATCTCCGATTGTCTGATTTAAAATTTTATAGGCTTGCCACATCTGGTCTGATGTCATCAATCTACTCCTGCTTTTACTTTCCTCCATTATATCAAAAAATGATAGGCCAGATGGCACTATCATTTTCATCTTAATACTTAGAATGTTTGTAACCGTAAAAGGCATAGATAACTGAACCGATTAGCACTGCCAAACCAAAGGCTAACCATGTCTGCCAACTGTACTGACTCATAAAGGAGAGGCAGACGATAATTGAAATAATAGGCAAAACCGGAACAAATGGAACCTTGAACTCGTCCTTCTGTGGCAAGCCCTTGTCCTTACGAAGAATAATGAGAGCAATAGCCAAGAGGACCAAGTAAGCCAAGGTCGCAATGTTAACCAATGATGCCATATTGGCCAAGGAGAAGATACCTGCTGAGATAGCTGACAAAACTCCTGTTAAAAGTGTCGCATGATGTGGAACCTTATTAGTCTTTGAAACCTTTTGGAAGGTTTGAGGAAGGAAACCATCACGCGCCAGGCTATAAACCATACGGCTAAGGGCGTAGGCCATTGAAATACATACCGTAATCAAGGTCATAATTGCAACCACAGAGACGTAGTTGGCTGCCCAAGAAATACCGATATAGCGAAGGGCATAAGCCACAGCATCGTCGACATTCAACTTGGTATAGTGAACCACTCCTGTCAAGACCAGCGAAACCACTGCATAGAGTGAAGCCACAATAATCAAGGCAAGAACGATACCTCTAGGAACGTTCTTTTGCGGTTCTTTAATCTCGTCTACGGTCATAGAGATAGACTCGAAACCAAGGAATCCAAAGAACATGAGGGAGGCACCTGCCATAATTCCTGTCTTTCCTCCATAAATTTGCCCAAAGCCAAATGGTGCAAAATCTGCCCAGTTGCTAGGATTCAAATGGAAGAGCCCCACTAAGATAAAGACCGTCAAGGCTGAAAATTTGAGCACTACCAAGAGGGAGTTCAAACGCAAAGCCTGCTTAGAATTCATGAGAAGAAGAGCCGTCACCAAGACCAAGACCAAGACTGGCAGGAGGTCAATGTAAGTGCCTTGACTGGGATTGAAAGGTCCACTGATGGCTTGAGGCAACTTAAGACCAAAGCTAGCTAGTAGCCCCTTGAGGTAGGCACCCCAACCAGAGGCAACACTGGATACGGCATTCATAAAGACAATCATGGTCAACCAGCCACCCATCCAGGCAGGATACTCCCCCCAGACAGCATAGAGATAACCATAAACACCACCGGCTGATGGATAACGTGAGGCAAACTCAGCAAAGAAAATCGCTGACATCCCAACACACACGGCTGAAATCAAGACCGAAATAATCAGGGCAGGACCAGCCAGAGTCGATGCCGCGGTACCAGTAATCGTAAAGATTCCTGTACCAACCATGGCACCGATTCCCAGTAGGACCACATCCCTAAGGGTCAGATGTCGTTTCATCTCAGTCTGAGCGAGACCGACATCCTTTTTACGAAAAATACTCATTTTTATACTCCATTTTTTGCGAAATACCGAACTATTATACCATATTTCTTGGCCTAAATGGACTTTTTTCTGTATTTTTATACTTTTATTGGTGAATGCTATGTTGAAGATGGGGACTTCCAGTGCTTACTTTTTAATTTTACATACATCTCGATTAAAAGAAGCTTGCTAAAATGGCCCTATATCATTCTATTTCGTTTCTCAAATCCTTACCTAAAAAGAATTTTCAATTTTTAGAAAAAAACATGAAAATCTTATGAATGCGTTTGATTCTTCTAATGAAAGATGTTAGAATGGGGTCATTAAAAAGGAAAAGGGGAACTTTTATGGAAAATAAAGTTCATTTTAAACTTCATAAAGTGAAAAAACAATGGGTTACCATTGCCGTGTCTGGTTTGGCACTTGGTGCCTCATTGATTGGAGTTAGTGTCTCTGCCGACGAGCAAGCTGCCAATCAAGTTACCTCAGCTAGCACGCCTGAAAGCGTCAGTCAGGATCCTGATCTTGTCGTCACAGAAACAACTGTAGCTACGACAAAAGCTGATCAAGTCGCAACCAATAGTGCAACTGATACAACTGATAAGCAGCCAGCCCTTAAAGAAGACCAAGCAAGCAGCACTTACAATTTGTCTAGTGGCGAAACGAGAACTGCTACTTCAACTTCAGAAACAGCTAGCACAGTCACTGAAGTAAACAGTCAAGCACCAGAATCTGTTGAAACTGCTGTCGTTTCTGGCGGTCAATTCAATAGTGATGCTGAGGGCAACTGGTACTACCTTAAAGACGGGAAAAATCTGACAGGTGCCAAAAACGTTGACCATTTCGACCTTTATTTCCACGAGGATGGCAAACAGGCAAAAGGTGAGATTATCTCTGAAAATGGACAATCTTACTACTATGACAAAGCCAATGGACGTAAGGTAACCAATACCTCTATCAACATTGATGGTCAAGCCTACAAAGCTGATGCCCAAGGTCGTTTGACAGCAGTTCTACCTGAAACGAACAAACGCAACCAGTTTATTGAAGACAACAACCACAACTGGTATTACCTCGGCAAAGATGGTAAACCCGTCACTGGTGCTCAGAACATCGATAGCTTTAACCTCTACTTCCACGAAGATGGTCGACAAGCTAAAAACGAAATCGTCACTATTAATGGTGATAGCTACTATTTCGATAAAGACAATGGACGTCGTGTAACAGGTCGCCAATATCTTGATTATGCAAACCATAAATACTTTGGTTATTACTACTTTGACAAAGATGGCAAGATGGTAAAAGATGACTTCATCACTGAGAATGGCAATCTTTACTACTTTGATGCTACTGGTAATCAACCTGATTCTGTCTTTGTCTCAGATAAGTCGGGCAACTGGTACTACTTCGACAATTACAAGGCAACTAAAGGCTTCTCAGCCCCATTTGGTTTCCGCACCGAATTCCTAGACCGTAGCCAAGCTGACTACAAGACAAGCGTTCAAAACCTGAACGGACAACAGTATTACTTTGATCCTAAGACTGGTATCATGGTAACCAATCGCTATATTTCTGACGACAAGGGGAATTGGTATTACTTTGGTAAAGACGGTAAAGCGCTTCATGGCTTTCAAACGGTAGATGGTAGCCTTCACTACTTCAATGATAGTGGTCAACAAGTCAAAGGGGACTTCCTTTACTACGATAACGATATCTACTATTTCGACAAAGACAATGGAAATCCAGTAACCAACCAATTCGTTAATAGAGATAACTCTTGGTACTACTTCGGAGCTGATGGTAAAGCCGTATCTGGTTTCCAAACCATTAACGGACAGAACCTTTATTTCCACGAATATGGTGTCCAAGCCAAGGGACAACTGGTTACTATTGACGGCAAAACCTACTACTTCGATCCAAATACAGGTGACAAGTGGGTTAATCGCTCACTTACCTTAAACGGTACGGTCTATAACTTTGATAGCAATGGTGTGGCGACTCTTAAAACTGCTCAAACCTCAAATCGAAACCAATTTGTTCAAGGTAGCGATCAAGAATGGTACTACTATGATGCTAATGGTAAAAAGGTCACTGGTTTACAAACTATTAACAAGGACCTCTACTACTTTAACGATAAGGGCCAACAAGTCCGAGGTGCTTTCTTCACCATAGGTGATAAACACTACTTCGCCAACAAAGACACTGGTGCTGTCCTTCGCAACGCCTTTTATCATGATACATCCACTGACCATTACGGTGACTTCTCTGAAACAATCTACTACGCAGGAAGTGATGGTGCCTTCAAGACAGGTTGGTTTGAAGTTGATGGCGACCGTTACTACGGTAGCGACTATTCTGATAATGATACCTCTAAAGGAAGTCTCTACACAGGAGTTGTCAACTCTCAGCTCTTTAGCACAGATGGAAAACTCTTGACAAACGGTCTCTATCCTGAGTTCAAGCGTACTGGTGAAAATGATTATGAACTTAAAGACGTCTATATCACAGATACTGATGGTAAAATCAAAGAAGGTCCTTATCAATATGATGGTAAGATTCTTGGATCTAAATATAGCAGTGTCCGACAATCACAATGGTCAACTATTGACCAATGGGACATTCTTAATGGGCACCTCTACCATTTCGACTCAACACCAATGACCTTCACAGCACCAAATGGCCAAAAAGTGACCACAAACGTGGCCATTGCAACAACTAACAAGGCCCTTACTTATCGCGGTGTAACATTTAATTTTGATGCCAAGGGTATTGATGCGGCAAAAGAAAAAGCCATCCACTTTGACCAATTGCAGACGGATCGTAGCGGCACAAGTTATCTCTATGAAAATGGTCAGAAAGTCACTGGCTTGAAGACCTTTGATGGCGTCACTTACTATTTCTATGAAGATGGCCGTCAAGCCAAAGGCACAGAGGTCACAATCAATGGTAAAACATACCAATTTGACCAATTGACTGGTATCATGACACGTAACGCCTTTTCAAAATCATACAACTACGAAGGTTCTCCACGCTTCCCATACTACCCAACACGCTACTATGGCAACGACGGAGCTGCTCTGACAGGTTGGCAAACCATCGATGGCAAGGACTACTTCTTCCGAGAGAGCGGAAACCTTGAAACAGGACGTTTTGTCATCGGAGACAGAGCCTATAATGCTGATGACAATGGTGTAGTTGCTGACCGCAAGGGTGAACCAGCTTATCGCAATCGCATTGTCTACGATAAGGGCGATAACTACTATTACAATGACAAAGGTGAGAAAGTTACCGGCTTCCAAGAAGTTGATGGCAAGGTCCTCTACTTCGACGCTGAAGGCAAACAAGTCCTAGGACGCTTTGTCACAGTCGATAACTACACCTACTATTTGGACCCTAAAACAGGTGAAAAATACACTAACCGCTCTGTCCTCATCGATGGTAAACTCTATACCTTCGACAAAGACGGACATGTCGTGTCATAAGATGAGATGAAACCGAGACGAAAGTCTTGGTTTTTTGTTGAAGTTAAGGACCATATAAACTAACATTACATATAGGAAACATAAAATAGGCTGAGAAATAACCTCAGCCTATTTTATTTATACAAGAATTATATACTCTAATTACAACTTATTAATGATGGATCAAATCATATATTCCAAATCATAACTAGCATCAGAAAGAATTCGTGCCAAAAATTGTTGTGTACGTTTTTCTTTTGGTCTGTAAAAAATGTCTTTTGGACTCCCCTCTTCGATGACATGACCACCATCCATGAAAACGACATGATTAGCTACATCTCGTGCAAACCCCATTTCATGAGTCACAACTACCATTGTCGTTCCTTCATGAGCAAGTTGTTTCATGACATCCAGAACATCCCCAACTAGTTCTGGATCAAGGGCTGATGTTGGTTCATCTAACAAGATAACTTCTGGTTTAACTGCTATAGCCCTGGCTAAACCAATACGTTGTTGCTGTCCTCCTGAAAGTTGTGATGGGTAGTAATCTTTAAAATCCAGAAGACCAACTTTTTTAAGTGCTTCTTCAGCAATCTCTTGCGCTTCACTTTTAGGAACTTTCCTAGCAATCACTAAACCTTCCAAGATATTCTCAATGGCAGTCTTGTTTGCAAATAAATTGTAATGTTGAAATACAAAAGCTGTCTTCTTTCGGATATCTAAAATATCTTTCTTTGATAACTTATCCAAAGAGTAGTCCTTACCCGAAATTGTTAATTGACCTCCATCAGCTTTCTCCAAATGATTAAGGCAACGTAAGAAAGTTGTTTTTCCTGAACCTGATGGTCCCAAGATGACAACCACATCTCCCTGTTTCACTTGTAGATTGACATCAACAAGAACCTGACGATCTCCAAATGTTTTTGATATATGTTTAGCTTCTAGCATAGTGACTCCCTCTATGTAAATTGCAATTTTCTTTCTCCAACGTTAAAGAGAACTTGAATGATACCACAAATGATTAAATATAAAATGAAGATGACAAAATAAGATTCAAAATATTGATATCCATATGCTGCTTCGACTCGTGCAATTGCGGTAATATCTTTTATCGTCATAACAAAGACAAGTGACGTTCCTTTTACAATATTGATAACTAAGTTACACAAATTTGGAAGAGCAGCCTTAAGTGCCTGTGGAAAAACGATTCTCAGATAGGCTTGTCTTGTTGTTAAGCCTATAGCTTGTGCAGCTTCTAGTTGACCTTTATCAACAGTTAGTAATGCTGATCGAATGATTTCCGATAAGCTTCCTGTCGTCATCAAGCTATAGATAATAAAGGCATAGTAAAGCGGGTTAACTTTGAAGACATCTATGTGACTCCCAATTCCTTTAAAAAACTGATTTAACAAACTAGGGAACAAACTATAAAAGAATAAAATTAAAAGAATTGGAGGTGTTGCACGAATAAACGCAAGATAAACAATTGAAAAAGTCTTAACACCCCGTACCTTATAAATTTGACCCAAAGCGAGAAATAAAGCAGGTAGAAAACTCAATAGAATAGCCACAATCATGATTCCCAGTGTTACCGGAACACCATAGAAAGCCTTGATAAAGGTATCTATAATAAAAGTAATATTCATTTTTTACCTCTCTTTTACACTCAATTGTTGCTCTGCTATCCTAGAAATCAACGATAGAATTAATGCTATTCCCCAATAAACAAAGGCAACAGCTGTATAAGTCTCCAAAGAATAATTTCCTAAATGGCGACTAATCAAAAGGTTCCCTTTGCCCATAACATCAATAAAACCAATCGTATAAGCCAAAGCTGCATCACGCATAAGGTTAAGTATAGCTGTTGTAATATTTGGTAAAGCAACCTTAAATGCTTGAGGGGCGATAATTCTTACAAAGGTTTGTTCAGAAGTAAGCCCAATACTAAGCCCAGCTTCTAATTGTCCTTTAGGGATTGCTTGATAAGCTGCTTTAAGTACTTCTGATATCATTGCTGAGAATAGGAGAACCATAGTCACAAGAACGAATATCAATTTGGACCAATCATTAATATCTAATCCTAACCACCAATTAAGAAATTCTGGAACTCCGTAAAATACTAAAAATAGCAACACAATCGGTGGGGTACAGCGTAAGATAAAAACATATCCCTTAGCCAAATTCTCTAAAGCTTTATCCTTAGAAAGGCTTGCCCAAGCAACTAATCCTCCTAATAACGACCCAAGTAAAGTCGTTAATAAGATAACCAATAATGTCATCGGTAAGCCCTTTATGATTTCAGGTAATGCTCCAAAAACTTTTGAAATGTCATAATTGACCATAATTTCTCCTAACTAAACTCACTTCAGAAGCTTATCAAAACATCCTACTTTTACGACGTTACAATTACTTATTTGTCTACGTATGAGAAGACATCCTCACCAAAGTATTTTTTAGACAACTTTTCAAGTGTACCGTCTTCTTTTAGTTCCTTAATTGCCTTAGTATATTCTTTTGAAAACTCTTCATTCTTGCTATCACGATGCAAGAGTGGATAGGTTGGAATTCCTTTATAAGGGAACCAAGTCAATTTATCTGCATATCGATGATACGCACCATCTTTATCAGTTACAGCCTTTTCAAAAGATAATTTAATATCAAAGTAAGCATCATAACGATTTTCCAAAACCCATGCATAGGCATCTGAAACTTGGAAAGATTCCGCAGATGTCAACTCGATTGGTTGATCTTTATGTTCATCGTTGTAGTCTTTAATAACATTCCACTGAGCATTTTGTGGTGAGATTGGCACCAATCGACCATTTTGTTTTGCAAAGTCAGAGATATTTTTATATTTATCTTTATCATCCTTACGAATGGTAAATCCAATAATACTTGCTCCAATTGGATCTTTAGGAATAATAAATTTTTTAGCACGTTCATCTGTATACCACGCGCCCTTAGTACCAATGTCATATTTACCTGACTCTAAACCAATCAAAAGGTCATCATCACTGGTTCCAGTATATTCAAATTTGTACTGTGGAAGCTTTTTATCAATTTCCTTTAATACAGCTACCTCATAGCCATCAGAATTACCATCCTTATCAACAAAATCATAAGGAACATAGTTTTGAGTATGGGCAACTTTTAATGTTGTTACCTTTCCAGAGTCTGATTTTGCTTTTTTATCTCCTGTTAAGCTACGTCCAATAACTGTAGCCCCAATAAGTGCTACAACAACTACCCCACCAATAATCCATGTCTTTTTACTCATACTAATCTCTCCTTTTTCTTACAAAATTGCTGCTTCACGTACCCATTCAATACGCTCATGGTTAATATCACTTGGAATCGTGCAATCAGCACCAATGATTAACCCTTGGGTTCCAGTATCAGCAATAATCTCCCTAACCTTTTCTTGAATAGCTTTTTTAGTTCCAGTATATAGAAGACCGTCTTTTCCATTTTCAAATCCTCCAAGAACTGTGCGACCTCTAAAAATGTTAAGACCTTTTGCCAAACTAATTCCTTCAGGACCGACCGCCCAATTAACTACCTGAGCAGGATAATCTTTAAAGAGTTCGATGTTATTACGGGCTCCTTCGTAACCGCAAATATGTAGAATATTATGTCCTTTGGCTCCATTAGCTGCTTCTAAAACCTTTAATTCACTTGGAGCAATGATTTCTTTATAAATTTCAGCGCTAACTCGCTCATCTTGAATACTTTGAACACTTAGGTAAATACCATCAGCACCTGCTTCTTCAATCACCCTCTGACTAAGACTCGCAATGTCTTCGCCAATAACATCTAAAACATGCTTCAAAGCTTTTCGGTTTTCCACAATGTAATCTGCGATAAGATCATCGCCACCTGAAACTTTTCCAACTAACCATTTTAAATAAGTAACCGGAGCGAAGATATTGTAAATTGCAACAATATCTTCAGGAAAATCAGCAATCAGACTTTTTACAAGTTCGACTTGTGCAGAAATCCAAGGATGATTTGCACCTAAAGGTTCAATCGTTTGCAAATCACTGATTGACTTAAAGTCTTTAAAATCAGGCTGTGGGTATGCAAAGAAACCATCACTCATCAATTTAATAAAATCAGGTTTGACTTCTTCAATAAATTTTTTATGACCAGCCTTATTTTTATCAATAATTTCTGGATTTTCAAAACCATATAACCACTCGTCTTCAGTAGTAAAATGATGCCAAAATCCCACCGGGACACGATCAACACTTTCTCCACGAAATGCTTTCAAAACTAACTCTCTTTTTTCTGACATAAGAATCTCCTTTTCTCTTATCCTAATATCAACAGCTAATGAACATACCTAAAATACTTTCAACTCCTATTATCACTAGCTGCTTCAAAACTGAATGACATTATCTTATCAGAGATTATCACATCCGAAAAATAAAGAAATTTTATCCCTAGCCATAAATAAAATTTATGATATAGTAACCCAAATAACGTTAAAACCTATTGTTACCTTCTTTTAAGCACATGACCTTACATAGTATTATTACCGTCAGCTATAAGTAATTCTTAACACCAAGATAAAGAATTACTATCACAAACACCATTTAATCTCTAGTCTTCCTGAAAAATCACTTCTCTGACTAACTTTGCTATAATAGTCTCAAACAAATAAAAGGAGATTTTCTATGACATCCTTATACGATTTTACAGTTTCAGATCAAGCTGACCAACCTGTGTCTCTCCAGGACTATAAGGGAAAGGTAGTTCTAATTGTTAATACAGCAACAGGTTGTGGTTTAACGCCACAGTATCAGGGCTTACAGGAACTCTATGACAAATACAAAGACCAAGGATTCGAGATTCTTGATTTTCCTTGTAATCAATTTATGGGGCAGGCACCTGGTAGTGCTGAAGAAATCAATACCTTCTGCACCCTCAATTACCATACAACCTTCCCTCGATTTGCCAAAATCAAGGTCAATGGTAAGGAAGCAGAACCACTTTTTGATTGGCTAAAACAAGAAAAATCTGGACCGCTTGGGGCTAGAATCGAATGGAATTTTGCTAAGTTTTTGATTAACCGTGAAGGTCAAGTGGTCGAACGCTTTTCTTCCAAAACGTACCCACTAAAAATGGAAGATGCTATCAAGGCTCTTCTTAATAACTAAAAACAAAAAACGAGAGTGAAACTAGAACGACAATCTTTGACTGTCGCTAGTTCTGCTCTCGTTTTCTGCGTTAAGAAAAATAGTATAGAAAGAAATTTTGCTTTATTTTAGAACAAAGCTGTCAATGCTGTAATTAAACCAAAGATAATACCTGGTGCATTGGCCGCAGCAAGGGGAAGGTCACGTTCTTTTTTAAAGAGACCATAGTAAACCCAAAGGCTACAGTTGACTGCAGCTACCAATGGTTGGATAAAGTTTCCTTTATGACCAGACAAATTGTCCATGATTTGTGGCACGTATGATACATACATCATAACTGACATGAAGGTTGCCACCCAACCAAGGGTTTTCATTTGTTTATCTGACATTCGAGACTCCTCTTTCATAAGATTCTTTCTGCCTTGTACATCTAGAAATATTACAAGACATGTTTTAATGCACTAAAATTAAAACAGTGTCTATCTTACGCTTTAACAATAGAGAATGCAAGAATTTCGGGACAATGTTAAGAAGATGTAAACTATCACAAGATTGTGATAGTGCATTTAGTCTCTTATGTAGCGTTTTCATAAGAGAAAAAGACCTCGTGAAGAGGTCTAAAGTCAATGAATCTACTATTTTTTCTCATCAAAAAGCACTGATATTAAGGATTACTGTCATAAATTATTCTGCTAGAAGCACTTCTTTAATGGTTTGTTTTTGGAGTTTTCTGTTGGATAGATAAAAGAGGCTTTCGTAAATCACAGCAAAGCCAATCAAGGTCCAGAAGCAAACATTCCAATCAAAGTGATGCTCAATCTTTTCAGGAACTGTATCTTTGATTACACCAATCAAGATTTCCATGATACCGTATTGATAAACCGTCCCTAAAACAAATCCTAGATAAGCCCAAAAACGATAGGGAGCGAGAATATGACTTTGGCATTCACGATTTGTGTAGCCAAAAGCCTTCATCAAGGCCAAGGTTTCGCGACTTTCTGAGATGACAATCCCTAATGACAAAAAGAGAATCGAGAAAGAAAGAATTAAGCCAATCATAATCATCATGGTTTGGATGATATCATCTGTATAATCTCTTAAGCCAAAGGACAATTGAACCATGGCTGCAAAACACATGGAGCCAAAGACCACAAAAAACAAGATAGATTTTCTCCCCCAAATCAGTGACGAAGACAGCTCTTTTAAGAAAGATTTGTCTTTCTTGGGTGCCCTTTTTCTCCTTTTGACCTTGATCGGACTTGGAGATTTTTTCAATAAGCGAAGTGCCGGGGTTTGGAGTTGTCTTCTAGCATAACCAATCGCGAGAAGCATAAAGAAGGTCGTTGGTAGCATCACCAAAGCAAGCAAGAGCTGCCAGTGAAAGTGAATGGTGATTTCTGGCAGGATCCCCTTTTCATTGCGGAAGTCATAAAAATGTCCCATCATAAGAAAAGAAGCAAAATAGCCAAGAAGCGCTCCAGCTCCAAAACTGAGTCCAAAGGCCCAAAACCGTTTAGCCAACTGGCCATTGCTATAGCCCAAAGCCTTTAAAATTCCTAATTGTTCCTTGTGGTCATCGACAAATTGTTTGATATAAAAACACATGAGAAGGACCGACGTCAAGGACAAGACGACCCCACTGACCATGGCCACCATCCAAGAAAGCGAAACCTGGGCATCATAGTAGGTCTGAATCATGGGATTGGTTTTCGAAATCTCTAATTGCTCGATGTCCAAGTAAAAATTTAAGAAGAGATTGGCCACAAAGACCGCACAAGCCCCAATGATGCTGACGACAACTAATTTTCGAATATCTTTTACTGAAAACATGGCTTACCATCCAATCTCATAAGCAGTCTGAGGCTGATCATTGGTCACAACTTCAGTAATTTTGCCACTATTGACGCGAATGATGGTTCTGGCCATATCCGCAATATTTTGGTTGTGCGTCACCATGATGAGGGTAAAGCCGAGCTTTTCCTTCAGTTTCCAGATATAGTCGAGAATCTTGCGCCCTGTTTCTTCATCGAGGGCTCCCGTCGGCTCATCTAAGAAAAGAATCTCTGGCTTTTTGGCCAAGGCCCGGGCAATAGAGACTCTCTGCTGTTCCCCACCCGACAATTCACTCGGATACTTGTCTAGCTTATCGCCAAGCCCCAAATCTTCTATGATCTGCAAAAAGTCATGATTGTTTGCCAGGTCTGCCCCCATCTTTACATTCTGTTTGACTGTCAGATTAGGCAATAAATAATACTGCTGGAAAATAAAGGCAATCTTCTCACGTCTAAAGGCTGTCAATTGAGCATCCGCGAGTTGTGATAAATCTTGCCCTTGAATGAGGATATGCCCCTCATCTACCTTTTCTAAGCCTGATAACACGTTTAAGAGAGTTGACTTTCCCGATCCAGAAGGGCCGAGGATAACCACATTATCCTGGTCTTGAATCTGCAAGTCAATCCCTTTTAAAACCTTGGTTTGGCCGTAACTTTTGTGAATATTTTCTAGTTGAATCATTTTTTTCCTACCATTTCTTTGATGAGCGATTGACAAACCTCTGTCAGTAATCCAATTACTTCTTCCATGCTGAATTGATAAATACCAGAAGCAACCATAGAGGCCATCCCGTGTGAGTAGATAAATAGAT
>ERZ773031.396-NODE-396-length-24273-cov-3.591667_pt1 | contig 24273 bp, 28 predicted proteins | sample MGYA00511666_ERZ773031 | MGnify/ENA primary metagenome ERZ773031 (study PRJEB29015, sample SAMEA2738135) | human oral metagenome | biome: human oral; feature: human-associated habitat; material: saliva | place: China | collected 2250 ...
GACGAGGCGTCCCCCGCGGTTTGCGGGTCCGGCCAAGGCGACGGGGCGGTCGTGGTCGCGGCCGACCGTGGCGTCGCCGACCGCGTAGATGCCATCCGCGCTGGTGCGCCCATGCTCGTCGACGAGGATGTAGCCACGCTTGGTCTCGATACCCGCAGCCTCGGCGAAGGCGGTGTCGGGCCGAACACCGGTCGACAGGACGATGACGTCGGCACTCAGTACGGTTCCGTCGGAGAGCGTCACGGAGTCATGGTCGTCGCCGTGGGTGATGGACTGGGCGGCGACGCCGGCGTGAACGTGAACGCCAAGAGCGCGCAGCTCCTGCGTGACCAGCGTGGCCATCTCGACTTCGAGAGGTGGTAGGACGTGCTCGGCATACTCGACGAGGTGGGTCTCGAAGCCTCGCTGTGCGAGGGCTTCTGTGGCCTCGATGCCGATGAAGCCGGCTCCGAGGACGACGGCGTGCGTGCCCGAGGCCTCGCGCAGGGCGAGGGCATCGTCGACCGTGCGCAGGGTGTGCACCCGCGGGGAGTCGAGGCCATCGATTGGGGGCCGGCTGACGAGGCCGCCCGGGGAGAGGATCAGATGATCGTAGGTGAGTGCGTAGGCCTCGCCCGTCTTCGTGTCGGTGACCTGAACGCTGTGCGCCACCGGGTCGATCGCGGTGACCTCGGAGTTGATGCGCACGTCGAGATTGAGCGCCGCCTTGAGCGATTGCGGGGTATGGAGAAGAAGTTTGGCCGGGTCTTCGATCTCGCCGCCGACGTAGTACGGGAGCCCGCAGTTCGCGAAGGACACGTACTTGCTGCGCTCCAACACGATGATCTCGGCGCCCTCATCGCGCCTGCGCAGGCGCGCCGCCGCGCTCATACCACCGGCGACTCCTCCGACGACGACTACTCGCATGTGCCGCTCACTTTCTTCCCCGATTCAGAGCCTTGTCCCCACTGACACTACCGATAATACCCCCTGGGGTATGCGAGAGCAGTAGAAAACCTGCAACAGGGCAGCAACACACCTAACTTGTCTGACACTCAAGAACTCTTACTGAACACGATCCCCGACCACGCGACCACTTTTGCCTGTCGTTCACAGATAGATTGCACGCTCGCGGATGGACAACGCATATGCGGATAGGCCAGTAAGGTACCCGCGTGTGCACAACCTATCCACGACGCCGTTTCCCATCCGCAATCGAAGTCCTTCAGGTTCAGCCACAGAACTTTTGACTACTGTCTCGCACGCACCCGCGTTAACCGGAGCACGGACCCTCTCTTCCGCACGTGAACCCGATCTTCCGAACCTGGGCCACCCCGCCCACGTGCGGAACAGGTGGCCCGCGTGCGGGACGAGTTGGTGTCACGCGCGGCAAATCCCCCATCGAATACGAACTACACCAAGCGGCCTGGACAACAGCCGCGTGAACAAACCGTCAACAACGTGCGTACAACCCCAACTGAACGAGGGCACACCCTAAAATGAGGTTTATGAGTAATCTAGGGCCCTATCAGGAGTTCACCACACAAGCTAAGGCAGCAGGTGGGGTGGATGCATTGCTGGACGCGATCAAACGCGACGCCGTCTCAGAAGCCGCCCCAAAATTTGAAGGGAAAGGCGTCATTATTGGCGCCATAATCACAGCCGCCGCTTTTGGGATAGCAAAGTTTCTCCGCAACAAGCAGCAAGAGCGTGAACAGAGCAACAGAAAAGCGAAAGAAGCTGAGAACGTTCTCCACGCATTAACTGATTGTTCCTCACAGTCGACAAACTGTGGGGAAGGTAGCGAGCACGGTCAGATCGATGCCACAAGATCAACAGAATCCCGAAGCAAAGCTAACTGCGAAGGAGCGAATGATGCCAACAGGTCCTAGCCACTACGTTATCCGCCGTGAAAATGGCCCCAGTTCACAGTGGGATGAGCCATGCCGTTGCATGATCGGCTCAGATCACGACCCCAACGGCTACACCATTTCAACGATGGACTATGAGCGCTGGGATAGGGAAGAAGGCCGCTACCGCGCAGACCCTAATTGCCCGGTCTGTGGCGGCGTCGGAGCATGCGCACTGTGCGAAGGCGACGATTAAGTCTCTACCTGATTGCATAGAGCGCCCTCATGCTCGGATCAGCTTTCAGCAGTTCGTAGCCTACCGCTGGCCGCCGACGGCTACGAGTGCGACTACTACCGCAAGGATTGAGCCTCACGCGCGCTCACGTCGATCTAGTCATCTGGACTCTGTTCAGCACGGCAAGTAGCATGGATAGAAACCGTCGAGGACAGGCAGTATCAACATGTTCCTCCATGCGCGCGTTGTCCAGCTGACTGTTGACTCGTTCGGTACGATCAAGGTGAGTGAAGGTGGGTGAGGAGAATGGCTAACTCTACGGAACTGGTCCCCCTCGTCGCACTGCTGCGCTACGGATCCTTCCAGAATTCGCAGATGGCTCTGCGACAGCGACTCATCGACGGGGACCTGCCCAGCCAGATCCTGTCCGAAGAACCCGATCCCTACGGCCTGAGCCAGCTGACAATCCGCGATGTTGACGCGTGGATCTCTGCAGGTGAGCGTCCCCTGTCCTGGCTTGATTCGGACTACCCCGAACAGTTGCGTGAAGTCCACGACTTCCCGCCAGTCATCTTCATTCGAGGTCACTTGGTTGAACCGGATCGCGGTGTGTGCGTGGTCGGGTCACGGGATGCTGGACCGGCTTCAATCGAGGCAGCCCGGCACATAGCGCGCCTAATCGTCGAGTCGGGCTGGACGGTCGTGAGTGGATTGGCGAAGGGAATTGACGCCGCAGCCCACGCCGAGGCTCTCGCCCACCGTGGTCGTACGGTCGCGGTGATCGGCAATGGGATCGATCGGACCTACCCAGCCAAGAACCGTCAGTTGCAGCATGCGATCGAGCAGCGTGGCATGGTGCTATCGCAGTTCTGGCCCGGCACAGCGCCGACGAAATTCACCTTCCCGATGCGTAACGCCGTGATGTCTGCCTACGCGAACGCCACCATCATTGTCTCCGCCAAGGAAGACTCCGGAACACGGCATCAAGCCAAGCAGGCCGCCGCGCACGGACGCCCGCTGGTTGTCTCGCGCTCGGTCTATGAGCACACGACCTGGGGTCGTGCCCTCGTCGACGATCCGTCCGTGCTCGCACGGGTTGCCTACAGTGTGGAAGAGTCTGTCGAACATGCCCTCGAGATGGCACAGCTGACCGTGACTGATCTCGCGTTCTCGTAGGTGACAGGTGAGCGGTCATACCTTGGATCAAGAGCTTCTCGCCTTTGTCGGGCACCATGCTCGAACCGTGCACCGCGGATTCTCCTACCCTCCTGAGTCTCTGGTAGCGAGTGTGAAGGTGTGCCCCGTTTGCTGCGGACCCATGAACGAGGGGTACGCCCTGTGCTATCAGTGCAACGACCGGCGGTCCACGTTCCACGATCAGCTGGCCGACATCGTCGTGCCCGTGAGCTACGCCGTCCGCGGGAACTCCGACCTGCAGCAGTTCTACACAGACCTGCACCAGTACAAGGCCGATCGACCCTCAGCCGCTGCCCAGAATCGCCTCAAGGCGCTTCTCCTGCTTTTCCGACTGCACCATCTCGAGTGCTTGGAGCAGCACGTGGGGCTCCCCGTACGAGCTGTGATCCCCGTCCCCTCCGGGAAGAACCGCGTAAAACACCCGCTTCCAGACATTGCTTCCATGCTGACCGCCCCAATGGGGGATCTGCCGGGCTATCCGCTGCTATCTGCCCGGTTCGTCGGGCAGCCGAGAACCGGCCGCGTTCAACGCACCAACCCCGATGACTTTGCGATCGACCAGCAGCTCGCCGGGCACGTCGTGATCGTCGAAGACACCTGGGTCCAGGGCCACAATGCGCAAAGCCTCGCGATCCAAGCCAAGCGACGCGGCGCAAGCAAGGTCAGCATCGTCGTGCTGGCCCGCATGCTCGACTACGCCTACCCGCCGACCAAGACCATGGTCGACACATGGCCATCAGACACCCACTTCGATCCCCACGTCTGCCCCATGCTCGGGACATCCCACTAAGCACCAGCCCCGGGAACACCCCCATTCCCCAGCTGTGCCCACTCGTGCCTCCACGTTGCACGACGGATCCCCAGGGAGCCAGACAGAGATCCAGCCCACTCCCGACCAAGGTCGAGGCGGGCTGAACGATTAGCCCAAACCCTAGCGTGCTGCGTTGTCAGAACGAAGACCGGCCCTAGACTCCCCCCGAAGCGGGCAGCGGGAACGGTCGTGTTGTTCATGATGCTACGCCGTCCGCCTCGCCCAGACGTCGATCACGTGGAGGCAACCGGGGTTAACCCGCAGCTGGGTTGTGGCCTGCTGGTGAGAGTCCTGGCGTGTGTGCGCCTTCGTGTCGTGGCTCTCAGAAGGGAGAGCCGACGATGGCCCACAACAGTGTTTTGGGGCAGGTGTGTCGATGACCAGCCTGCTCGCATCCCCCGACGATTTCGGGATTCCCCACCGCAACTCCCACGGCTACGTGGACCCGACCGCCTGCAAGGCCCTCAAGCAGGTCCAGCGGGCCGAGTTCGGGTAGCGGCCGCTGGTCTACATCTGTTCCCCGTACGCCGGGGACATCGACACCAACACCGCCGACGGCGAAGTCCTGCTCCCTCTGCTTGCCTCCTTCGCCCAAGCCGAATCCGAATCCATCTCGGCCAACACCCGCTGGGGAATCCGCTCCAAATACCCCCAAGGTAAACCCCACTCCCGCCACCCCTACGGCTACCGCTACGACCACGGCATGCTCCACATCATCGACACCGAAGCCGCCATCATCGCCCGCCTCTTCGACGAATTCCTCGCCGAGATCAGCCCCGAAGCCACCGTCAAAGCCCTCAACGCCGAAGGGCTCCATTCCCGCTCAGACGGCCTGTTTCGAGCCTCGATCACCCGAAGTTGGCTGGAAAACCTCACCTACATCAGCACCCTGATCTGCCAGGACTACTACCGGCCCCACATCGCCAACCCCACCGGCACCCGCAACACCGGCCTGCTGCCCAAATACATCATCACCGACCACCACCAGCCCATCATCGACCGCACCATCTTTGACGCGGTCCAAACCTAGCTCGCCCGCCGCCGCGCATCCGGTGGCCGCGCCCTCACCCCCACCGGCGGCACCAACGCCTTCACCCACCGGATCCGCTGCACCATCTGCGGCCGCAACTACCAGCGCCGCACCAAAACCCGCACCACCGGCACCCACACCCACATCACCACAGGAACCGCCATCACCACCTGGTGGCCCATCTGGACCAGCACCGCCGCCATCGCGATCCTCGTCACCCTTGCAGGATGGCTCTTCACACGACGCGAACTTTAAACCCCCCAACCCTCACGCGCACCAAAACGCTCCGACCAGGGCTTTTGCGTCGAAACCGTAAACTCTCACGCGCGAGGCCCAAAATGGCACACTTGCATGACAAAGTGCCTGCTGGCGCGTGAATGTATCAACGCCAGCAGGCACTTAGTGGAAATGGGGGGAATCGACACCTAGCCTTGCTATTCCGCCGTTTTCTAAACTTCGTATCCGCTTGGTACCGCTATGGTACCGTTTTGGTCACAAAAACCGAGATTAGCTTTATCAGACCGCGAGCGCGGTTAGGGCTCTCCATGTGGCCCAGATCACATGATATAGGTTATAACCTATATTGACAGTACACCGCTAAGTGCGTATTATTAATTACGTCGATAGGGAACAAACCCTCGACGAACCGAAAGGACTAGAACAATGTCGAACAACATCACTACCGCCTCCACCACCTGGGAGATAGCGCCGTACTGGATGACCGATGCCCTGCTCTACCAGGACCTCAGCACCGACAACGGCGAGGACGAGGGCGACAGCGTGGAGCTGATGTTCTACATCGACAGCCACGACTTCGAGATCGAGCCGCTGTTCGGGCTGAAGATCAACGATGACTGGTACTTCAGCAACGACTACGAAGGCCGCAAGATGATCGCTAAGTACATCCCGATGGAGCGCTGGCCCTTCGAGATGGAGACCGGCTCGGCAGGCCCTCTGGAGCGCTACATCGATGGGCAGGTACAGCTCTTGATCGATGAGGTCATAAAGGACCGCGACGAGGCTCTGAAGGAGTACGAGGCCTACCTCGAAGAGAACTGACGGAAAGGAACACCACTGAGGCCCTCCCCTCACCGGGAGGGCTTCTTCTTGAAAGGAGCACCATTGCTAAACCCACTCACACCGGCGGGCATCCGCACCAGGCGTGAAGGCCTCGGGCTGTCCAGGCGCGAGCTCGCCGAGATCCTCGACGTTGCCGAGGCTTCGATCCGTTCCTGGGAGACCGGGAAAACAGAGCCGTTCGATCCTATCGGCGCGCATATGATCCTGGGCGGCCTCGAAGATGAGTTCATGAACCTGCTCGATCACCTCATCGATCCAGCTGACGGAGATAAACCGGAGACGGGAGAGCCGCTGCAGCTCCGCTCTTATCTCCGCCAGGATGATTACGAGACGATGGAGCCGTACTGGAGTCAGCTTCTACCGCTCTCCACCTACCGGATGGCAGTCGCCCAGGCCGCTTTAATCCTGCAGGCCTCAGACATTCCGACCTACATCGTGGGCGTGGAAGATTAGGAGAAGATCATGACGCTTGTATATATGGGTGTCAGTGCTATCGCCGAACGAACCGGGCTGACCGTCAACACCATTAAATCTTATGTCCGTAAAGGTATGCTCCCAGAGCCTGACGCTGTGATTGAATCGCCCACCGGGCAGATCAAGGGTTGGACAGCCGAGACCGTCCAGGCGTGGATCGAAAACCGGCCTGGCAGCGGCTGGCACCGACGCGACAACTAAAAAGAAACACCCACCCGGCATATTAGCTAGGTGGGTGTTTCTTTTTATGCGCAGGGAGCGAAAGCTCGATCACGGGCGAGCTTTTTCGCCCAGGCCTGGACAACCCAGGTGGGCAGGTCCAGACTTTTAGCTATTTGGGCTACCCCCCCCCCCAGACTTTTCTGCGCGGGTGTACTCCCAGGGATCGACGAACCGCCTCGCCACATCTTCGTCGATCCACGCCTCAACTTCGGGAGACTGAGGGCCTGCATCCCCACGTATAGCGTGCTCTAGTTCATGCGCGAGAACGCACTCACGCTCCGGGCTGGATAGGCCCTCGCGTATGTATATGGTGCCCGTCTCGGCTTCCCAGGCTCCAAGAAGCCGGAAACCCCGAACCAGTTTGATCTTCGCACCCAGCCGTGCCGCCTCGCGCTGTAGTGCCTCAAAGCTCGGCTGCTTGAAAGCCGTGCCCGCACTAATGGGATGCATGTTGTAACTCTCCCGTGAGTTCTCTACCTGTGTGGCACTCAGGGATATTACAGGATAAATGTTGCCGGTGCACAGACTATCGGCCCAGCGGTAGAAGTCTGCGCGTCAGCTTTCCTGGCTCTTGGCCGCGAGGATCAGGTCCTCTGTGTCAACCTCATCAACAACCGGCAGAGGTGCAGCCTCTGCGCGCTCACGGATCTCTTGGGCGCGCATAACAAGGTCTGCAGGAGTAACACCAAACGCGGTGGCAAGCTGCATCAACTGTGTGACCTTAATCTCACGCTCAGCGCCAAGGATCCGCATAAGCGTGCTGAGCGGAATGTCGGCGCGCGTCGAAAGTTCGCGCACTGTCAACCCGGCGATGGCGCGCTCGGCGGAAATGGCCTTAGCTACAGCTTGATTCATATCCATACTGAGATTGTACATGTCATTTTGGAAAACACAATACTCCAAAATGAAAACGCGACTTTTGGACACAAAACGCCTTGACAGTTCCCCAAATGGGGAATATTGTTATCCACATGGAGAACACCCCATATGGTTTCTCGGCAAAGATCGCCGAGAGGATCGGGGAGGCAATCCACAGCTCAGGGCGTTCGCTCCTGTCAATATCCACCGAGACCGGTATATCACACTCGACGCTGACGCGACGTGTGAAAAGTAAAGGTGCTTCACCTTTCACGGTAACCGAGCTTGACCGGATCGCGGCCGCCCTGGGCACAGATTTGATCTCCCTACTTGAAGAATCGCACTGACTGGAGGCCTAGAGATGAACGCGACACTGGTTGCCTGCACGCCTGATGGGCAGGTCCTCCCCATGGAAGACCTCGCTATCAGCGTGGTGAACCAGGTCCGCGACGATGGCGACGACCTCCTTACACAGCGCGAAGCCGCAGCCCTTGCGAAGGTCGATCCGCGAACAATCCGCCGCTGGATCGCGCAGGGATACCTCACGCCCGTGAGGCTCGGGCCGCGCAGCCCGAGGATCCGCAAAGCGGACCTCTTGAAGCCGCGCAAGATCCGCGCTTCCCGCTGACACTCCCCTCACAAAAAAGCCCCCACGAGGCGGCAACCTCGCGGAGGCAGACCCTCGAAAGGATCAACAGAATGTTTACCCATGATACACCGGCCCCCGGGCTGATCGAGAAGGCTACCGGCCTCTCGCGCTACACCCCGGGCCGCCGCAGCTGCTTCACTCGACGCGACCTGCGCGTCTTGCGCGCCGCCCAGAAGCTCCCGGAGCACCTGCGCGACCGCTTCATGGCAGAGCACGCCACCCAGGGAGGTGAGCTGGCATGAGGACCTTCACCCGCTACGAGTGGCTGAAGATCGCAGACCGTCTGAACGACATCTCCGCGCAGCTCGACGCAGTGAAGAGCTGGGCGATTCTCTCCGGAGATGACCTGCTTCTCGCCCACATCCGCGTCGCCTCGCTCCAGGCCTCCCTGGCCGCAGACCTGGCCGAAAAGAACGCTTAGAAAGGACCAGAACAATGATCGTTGATAAGCGGATCGTCGAGTCGGTCCTCAAGTCCGTTCCAACCAAGAGCAAGAGCGTTAGCCGCTCCGGCGCTCTGAAGATCACCGAAGGCGGCTGGCTCTTGGCCTTCTCTGGCGATGCAACCACCGGCTTCGCAGTCCGGATCACCGTCGATAAGGACAACGCGAACATGGCGTTCGAGGCCCGCGCCGAGATCGAGCCGGGCTTCTACAGCCGAGACGCTCTCGCCCGCTGGGTGCACCCGATGGGCGGTGAGACTCCCGAGCCTCTGACCGAGGAAGAGAAGAAGCACACCTACCTCGGCGAGGCCTCCGCGCTCACCCAGATTCTGGAGCCCTTGGCTGTCGAGGACCTCGGCCCGCGCGAGACCGTCGCTGAACCTGAAGGCCACATGCTCCCGCTTCTCCCCCTCGCAACCGTCCTCAAGATCAAGTGCGTACAGCCGCGCACGCCGATCAAAGCCCCGAAGCCTGTCGAGGCCCTCCACGTGGGCTGGGAGAAGCGGCCCAGGGCCGCCTCTGGCCTCTGGGTGGTTGCTTGGCACTCTGACCGCCTTCGCGCGGTCTCCATGCCCGTACACAACGGGATCCCGCGATGACCCCCGGAGTGCTCGACTACACAGGCGAGGCGGTGGTGGACGTGCGCAGCGCCGGGATCCCCGGAGTTGTCAAGCTCACGATCCACACCTCCACCACCTCCACCTCAGCCCTCTTGGACTCATACTCGCTCAACGAACTGCGCGTCATCATCCAGAACGCTTTTGAAAGGACAAACGACAAATGACCACCAACGACACCCTGCTCGCAGCGCTCGCCGAGTTCGCCGCCGATCTCGCCACCGACCTGCAGAACCTCTCCACCAAGGCCGCAGCGTTCAGCCAGCGCCTCCAGGCCGTCGAGACCACCGTCCAGGAGACCAAGCCGAAGAAGGCCCCCAAGAAGGCCGAGAAGGCACCAGAGCCTGAGCCGCAGCCGGAGGCCGCACCTGCCCTCACCATCGAAGATGTTCGCGCCTCCCTCGCAGCCGTGGTCAAGAACGGCGGCAGTGCGAAGGGGCGCGACGCGCTCGCAGACATGGGTGTCTCGAAGCTCTCGGACCTCGCCCCGGAGCGCTTCGGTGAACTCTTGGAGGCCGTCAATGCCTGAGATCCACGCGACGCTCTCCGCCTCCAGCGCACACCGCTGGCTGGAGTGCACGGCCGCGCCGTCCCTGGAGGCCACCGTCCCCTCGGGCACGGCCGTTAGCGAGGCGGCCCTGGAGGGCACCGAGGCTCACTCCATGGCTGAGGCGAAGCTCCGCGCAGCCCTGGAAGGCCGCCCGGCTCCCGCGTCTACCGACAACGCCGAGATGGAAGAGTGCACTAACGCCTATGTCGAGTTCGTTATCGGCGCGGCTAAAGCCCTCCACCCTGCCGAGGTTGCGGTGGAGCAGATGGTGGACTTCGGTCACCTGGTGCCCGGAGGCTTCGGCACGGCTGACTGCATCGTCATCTCTGAAGATACCTTGCACATCGTCGACCTGAAGTATGGCAAGGGCATCAAGGTGGAGGCTGAGGGCAACCCGCAGCTCAGGCTCTACGCCCTGGGCGCGCTGGCTGAGTTCGGAGTCCTCTACGACGTGTTGCACGTCAAGATGTCGATCTTCCAGCCTCGCCTGAACCACTACTCCACCGCCGAGATGGAGCGCGCAGATCTGGAAGAGTGGGCAGCCGCCGAGGTGGTGCCTGCCGCCAAGGCCGCAGACGCTGGAGAAGGCGAGTTCAAGCCGGGCGAACACTGCCGCTGGTGCCACGCCAAGGCTATCTGCCGGGCGCGCGCTGAGGAAAACCTCGCCCTCGCGCAGAAGGAGTTCGCCAAGTCCCCAGTCCTCGCGCCCGAAGAGATCGCCGAGATCTTGGAGCAGGGCAAGGATCTGGCCGCATGGGTGAAAGACCTCGAAGAATGGGCCGCCTCCCAGCTCAAAGCCGGTGAAGCCGTCCCAGGTCTGAAGCTAGTGGCAGGCCGTGGCCGCCGGACTTTCACCGATCCCGAAGCCGCAGCCACCACCGCAACGCTCGCAGGCTTCGAGGCCTTCGAGCAGAAACCCCTCTCACTCTCCGCTCTGGAGAAGGCGATGGGCAAAAAGAAGTTCGCCGAGATCCTCGGCTGCTTCGTAACCAAGACCACCGGAGAGCCGCAGCTGGTAGCGGCCTCTGATCCGCGCGCCGCGTGGAACCCCGTAACCCCGGAAACCGAGTTCACGAAGGAGAACTGAAACCATGTCAACCCGAATCATGCTGAAGAACGTCCGCCTCTCTTATGCCCACGTTTGGGAGCCGCAGGCCCCGATTAACGGCGGAGACCCGAAGTACTCGGCCTCGCTGATTATCTCCAAGGCCGATACCGCGACCCTGAAGATGATCGAAGAGAAGATCACCGAGCTGCTCAAGACCGAAGGCCCGGCCAAGTTCGGCGGTAAGGTCCCGCCTCGCGGATCCCTGAAGCTCCCGCTGCGAGACGGTGATACCGAGCGCGACGACGAAGCCTACCGGGACTCCATGTTCATGAATGCGTCCTCTAAGATGCGCCCGGGCATCGTCGATCAGAACGTTGAGCCAATCATCGACCGAGACGAGGTGTACTCCGGCGTGTACGCGAACGTCTCAGTGGAGCTGTACCTCTTCAACGTCAACGGTAATCGTGGTGTTGCCTGTGGCCTCGGCAACATCCAGAAGGTTCGCGACGGTGAAGCCCTGGGTGGTGGAGCCATCAAGGCCGAAAGCGAGTTCGCCGTTGTCGATGATGACGCTTCGGACTTCCTCGCCTGACCTACACCGGTAGGTCTTTCAGCCCGAGTGGAACGCTCCCAGGTTCGAGCCCTGGGCGGGCACTAGAACACCACCAACCTACTTGAAGGAGGTGCCCATGAAAACCCTGAGTATCGATATCGAGACCTACTCTGAAGCGAGCCTGTCATCAACCGGAGTCTATCGGTACGCGGCAGACCCGTCGTTCACGATCCTGCTTTTCGCCTACAGCGTCGACGCTGGCCCGGTGCAGATCGTGGACCTGGCCCAGGGCGAGAGTCTGCCTGCCGAGGTCGAGGCCGCGCTAAGTGATCCGAGCGTCGAAAAGTGGGCGTTTAACGCCCAGTTCGAGCGCGTCTGTCTATCAGCCTACCTGGGCGAGCGTCTCGATCCGCGCGGCTGGTACTGCTCCCTGGTCTGGTCCACCTACGCTGGCATCCCGCTGAACCTGGCGGGAGTCGCCCAGGCGCTCCACCTTGAGGCCGAGAAGATGACCGAAGGCAAGGACCTGATCCGCAAGTTTTCCCAGCCCTGCAAGGCGACCAAGACCAACGGAGGCCGCACCCGCAACCTGCCTGAGCACGCGATGGAGGACTGGGAGACTTTCAAGGCTTACTGCATCCGAGATGTGGAAGTGGAGCGTGCTATCGCTTCGCGCCTGTCTCCCCTGCCTATGCCCGCTTTCGAGTGGGAGAACTACTGGCGTGACCAGCGGTTCAATGACATGGGCGTGGGCATCGACGTGGAGCTGGCCTCGAAAGCCGTCGAGGCGGACCTGGAGATCAAAGAAGCCCTCTACACCCAGATGCGCCACTGGACGGGCGTTGAAAACCCGCAGTCTGTCACGCAGCTTCTCGGCTGGCTCCAAGAGCACGGAGCGCAGCTGCCTTCCCTAGCGAAGGCGGACGTGGCTTCGGCCCTGGAAGAGGCGGAGGGCAGTGTGGCTGACGTACTCGCGGCCCGGCTGGAGATCGCCAAATCTTCGGTGAAAAAATACGAGAAGATGCTCGACTGCGTGTGCCCGGATGGACGCGCTCACGGGCTGCTCCAGTTCATGGGTGCGGGCCGTACGGGCCGCTGGGCTGGCCGCCTGGTCCAAGTCCAGAACCTCCCCAGGCAGACGTTCGGCGACCTGGAGGAAGCCGCAGCCCTGGTCAAGGCAGGCCAGGCCGATATGCTCGGCCCACTGTGGGGATCCGCACCGAACGTGCTCTCCGAGCTGATCCGAGCGGCTTTCGTCGCCGCCCCGGGTAGCCGCTTCCTGGTCGCTGACTTTTCCGCCATTGAGGCACGAGTAATCGCCTGGCTGGCTGGCGAGCAGTGGGTGCTGGACCTGTTCAAGAACGGCGGAGACATCTACTGCGAGACGGGCACACGTATGTTCGGCCAGGAAGTGAAGAAACACTCGCCTCTGCGCCAGCGCGCGAAAGTCGCCGTGCTGGCCTGCGGGTATCAGGGAGGCGTGGGAGCGCTTAAAGCCATGGGAGGCGAGAAGCTGGGCCTGGGCGAGGATGAAATGGCCTCCATTGTTGACGCTTGGAGGAAAGCTAACCCGCGTATCGCGCAAATGTGGTGGGATGTCAACCGCGCGGCCCTAGAGGCGATCAAAAACGGCACCTCGCAGATGGTGGGCAGGATCAAGGTTTATCAGAAGCTCGGCGCGCTAGTCATCGCCCTACCCTCCGGGCGCGAACTGATCTACCCGTCGCCGCGTGTTGGTGAAAACCGCTTCGGCGGAGAGTCAATCACGTTCATGGGACTAGGGCTTAACCGCAAGTGGGGGCGGATCGAAACCTACGGCGGGTTGAAAACATCGTCCAAGCCACCGCCCGTGACGTTCTCGCCCACTCCATGGCCACTCTTGAAGCCGCCGGATACCCCACGGTGATGCACGTTCATGACGAAGTAATCACTGAAGTGCCCTACGGGCGCGGCTCGGTTGAGGAGCTGTGCGCCCTCATGTCCCAAGGCCCCAAATGGTCGAAAGGCTTACCGCTCGCAGCCGAGGGCTTCGAGTCAACCTACTACAAGAAAGGATAGAAACAGTGCAGCTGAAAATCTCTACAGCCCCTCGGCGCACCTCCACCAAGTGGCTGAACAGCACGATTGACTGGGCCGAGCTGTGCGAACGTCTCGCGCAGACGCACCGCACGCCGGAAACCCTCGCGCAGTTCCTGAAGATGACACACGCCGAGCAGTCAGACGTGAAGGACGTGGGCGGCTTCGTCGCAGGCCACCTGGCTGAGGGCAGGCGTAAGAAAGGATCGGTGCTCTGCCGCTCCGCTCTGGCCCTGGATATCGACTTTGGCACGCCGGACGTGTGGCTCACGCTCGCCGAAGAGCTGACCTGCGCGGCCTGCGTCTACACCACGCACAAGCACACGCCGGAGGCTCCGCGCCTTCGTATCGTGGTCCCTTTGGCCCGTGAGGTCAGCGCTGAAGAATATGTGCCTGTTGCGCGCGGCTTCGCCTCACGTATCGGCATGGACTTTTTCGACGACTCCACCTATGAGCCGCACCGGCTGATGTACTGGCCGTCTACTCCGGTTGACGGTGAGTACGAGTGCCTGACTTTCGAGGGTGAGCCGCTGGATCCCGATACGATCCTTGACGGTTATACCGATTGGCAGGACGCGTCCACCTGGCCGATGTCTACACGCCAGGTGAGCGTCGTTGCCTCCACGGCCTCCAAGCAGGAGGATCCGCGCGAAAAGTCCGGCATCGTCGGTGCGTTCTGCAAGGCGTACACGATCCAGGAGGCTATCGAAGCTTTCATCCCAGCCTACGAGGCTATTAGCGAGGACCGCTACACCTACACGCCAGGCGAGGCGACCGGCGGCCTGGTGGTCTACGAAAACGGCCTGTTTGCATACAGCCACCATGGCTCAGACCCCGCCGGGCAACAGCTCTGTAACGCTTTCGACTTGGTGAGGCTCCATAAGTTTGGAGAGCTTGACCGCGACGCTCAGGGAGCGTCCGGGGGTAAGGCTCCCTCATATAGGGAGATGACCGCCTGGGCCGCTGATCTTCCCGAAGTACGCTCGCAGCTGCTTCTCGCGGCTGTGGATGAGTTCGAGACTGTCACGGGAGAGTCCGGCGAATGGATGGCAGGCCTCGACCTGGAGACAGACAAAGCGGGCAAGCTCCGGCCCACGCTTCCGAACCTGGTCATGCTGCTTCGCGCCGATCCGAACCTGAAGGGCATCGCGTATGACGAACTGTGGAACTCCATCGCGGTGAAAGACATCCTGCCATGGGCGCGCCCCGCGCTTCCCTGGAGGGACGTTGACGATGCGAACCTCGCGGCCTACGTGGAGGAGCGCTTCGCGCGTTTCGCAGAACGCGACCTGAAGAACGCGCTGGCCATCGTCGCCGATGAACGCAAGTTCCACCCGGTGCGAGACTACCTGAAGACTCTGCCCGCCTGGGACGGGATTGAGCGAGTAGACACGCTGCTAGTCGATTACCTGGGCGCTGAAGATGATGAGTACACGCGCGCGGTCACCCGTAAGCTGCTCTGCGCGGCCGTAAGGCGAGCCAAGCGCCCTGGAGTCAAGTTCGACACCATGCTGGTGCTGGCCGGGCCGCAGGGTATCGGTAAGTCAACCCTGATCGCGCGCCTAGGCGGGCAGTGGTTCAATGACTCGCTCTCTCTCGCTGACACGCGGGATAAGACGGCCGCAGAAAAGCTCCAAGGCTTCTGGATCCACGAGTTCGGCGAGCTCGCAGGGCTGCGCAAGGCCGATACAGAGTCTTTGCGTTCCTTCCTCTCACGCCAGGATGACATCTACCGAGGCGCATACGAGCGCCGAGTATCCCGCCACCCCAGGCAGTGCATCTTTTTCGGCACCACGAACGCTGAGGACGGCTTCCTCACCGACCCGGCAGGCAACCGGCGTATGTGGCCGGTGGACGTTACCGGCGACTGTATTGCTAAGCCCTGGGATCTGGAAGACCGGGACGTGAACCAGATCTGGGCCGAGGCGCTGAAGCTCGAACGCGACGGAGAGCCGCTGCACCTGACGGGCGCGGTCGCCAGGATGGCTAAAGACCGCCAGCGCGACGCTATCGAGGTCGACGAGCGCGTGGGCATGATCGCGGAGTTTTTGGACCGACAGATTACATCTGACTGGGCGAAGCTCGGAGCCGCCGAGAGGCGCAACTGGTTCATGGGGATCGCCCCTGACTCCGAACCTCGCGAGCTAGTCCAAAGGAACAGTGTGAGCGTGATTGAGATCTGGTGCGAGTGCCTGGACAAACGCCAGGCAGACCTGTCCAGGCGTGACTCCTACTGGATCGGAAACGCGCTGAAGAGGCTCGGCTGGCAGCCTGGTTCTAGCGCCGCACCGACTGGTGCGTACGGCAAACAGCGCGAGTTTTTGCGTCAGCAAACTTGTCAGCAAACTCAGTAAAAGTCAGCAAGCTCAGCGAACTCGGATGGCTCCGAGCGTCAGCAAACTCTGTTGAAAATTCGATGGTTCCAGAGTTTGCTGACGAGTTTGCTGACAGTTTTTAGGCGTAATACCAACGAAAAGTCCAACTGTCAGCAAGCTCAGCAAACTTTTTCTATATAGAGTAAATGGCTATATATATACCCCATATAGGCACGTATATACACGTATATAGGCGTTTTAGAACTTTGCTGAAAAGTTTGCTGAGCTTGCTGACGCGAGAGCGCGGGAGGCTCACATGCGAGAGAAAACAGTCGAGCAAAAACTCACCCAAGCAGTGCGCGCCAAGGGCGGCGTGTGCTGGAAGTTTGTTTCGCCGTCAACGGTCGGTGTGCCTGATCGAGTGGTGATACTGCCCGGCGGGCATATCGGCTTCGTGGAGGTGAAAGCCCCGGGCGAAAAGCCTCGCCCCGTCCAGGAAGTTCGGATCAACCAACTGCGAGGCCTGGGCGCTACCTGCCTAGTCCTAGATGACATTTCCGAGGTAGAGGCGGTGTGCGATGCAATTTTGCGCTCATGACTACCAGCGGGCTGCTATCGACTACGTTGTCGAGCACCCCCGGTGCGCTCTCTTCCTCGATATGGGCCTCGGTAAGACCGTCATCACCCTGTCAGCAATCCAAGACCTTGCCCTTAATCGTTTCGAGGTTTCCCGCGTCCTGGTGATCGCGCCGCTGCGAGTCGCACGCGACACCTGGGCCGATGAGGCGGCCAAATGGGACCACCTATCAGGCCTGGACGTGGCCTGCGCCGTGGGAGACGCTAAGCAGCGCTCTAGGGCCATCGAGAGCGGTGCGCTGGTCACCACGGTAGGCAGGGACACGGTGCCCTGGCTGGTGGAGCAGTACGGCAAGGCCTGGCCGTTCGACATGGTGATACTCGATGAGTCTTCATCGTTCAAGAACCACCAGTCCAAGCGCTTCAAGGCCCTGAAGTCAGTCCTGCCGAAAATCACTCGGATGGTCGCCCTCACCGGTACACCAGCGCCTAACAGTTTGCTTGACATCTGGGCGCAGTTCAGGTTGATTGACGGCGGCCAGCGCCTCGGCCATTTTCTCACCCACTACCGAGATGAGTTCTTCCAGCCCGATAAGCGAAGCGCCGCCCAGATCTTCACCTGGAAGCTCAAGCACGATGCAGACCTCGCGATCTACGCCAGGATCAATGACATTACACTGTCGATGAGCGCGGTAGACCATCTCGACCTCCCGCCTGTGACCTCCACAGTTGTGCCTGTCGATCTTCCAGCGCCTGCCAGGCGTGCGTACAAGCAACTCGGCGAGCAGATGCTCTTGGCCCTGCCAAAAGGCCTGGTAGATGCGAAGAACGCAGCCGGGCTGTCGAACAAGCTCATGCAACTTGCCTCGGGAAGCCTCTACACCGAGCAAGGCACGGCTGAGCTGGTCCACGACGCGAAGATCGAGGCCTTGGGCGAGTTGATCGAAGCCGCCAGCGGCTCCCCTGTCATGGTTGCCTATTGGTTCAAGTCTGACCTGGCGAGGCTGCTTGAAGCCTTCCCGCAGGCGCGCGAGCTCTCGGACGCGGCCTCTATGCGGGACTGGAACGCGGGCCATATCCCTGTCGGTTTGATCCATCCGGCCTCTGCCGGTCACGGCCTGAACTTGCAGGAGGGCGGCCACCATATGGTCTGGTACACAGTGCCTTGGAGCCTCGAACTTTATCAACAGGCGAACGCCCGCCTGGCTCGCCAGGGCCAGCGCTTCCCGGTGTCCATCCATCACCTTATTGCCCGTTCAACGATTGACGAGCGAGTCATCAAAGCCCTTGAAACCAAAGACGTAACCCAGTCTGCCCTCATCGATGCGGTGAAGGCGGAGCTGTCGAAAACCAACCATCCATCCAGCGCGAAGGAGTTCTAACAATGATCGAACACACTTGCCCTATCACCGGTGAACCTATCAAACGCCATGAAACCGTTAGCCGGAGCGCCTGCGCGCGGCTGGTTACTTTAGTGTCTGATTTACCCTCCCTCATGGAGGACGCGACCTACTCGCTCACCACCCACCGGGCTGGAGGCTGTGGAGGCACGGCCGCCTCGAAACCTCCGCTCAGCCTTGCCCTCCTGGAAGAGATCGGCGAGATGCGCGACGCTGTGGACGCCTGGGCTGTGGCCACAAGGAACTATGCGCTGCCACCGGTCCCCTACAAGACGGGCGATTGGTACCAGGCTAGGCGTATTTTCCAGGTCTGCGCGCCCCACCTGCGCAACTGGGACGAAGCGCCTCAGATGATTGACGAACTCACCTACGCGCTGCACCGGATCGAGCTGTTAACCAGCCCGGCACGCTCTCAGCGCCGATACGTAGGGCCGTGCCCGGAGTGCGGTGTGGACGTGACCGTGAGGCCCGAGGCTGAAGAGGCCGTCTGCCATGAGTGCGGAACCAGGTTCGACGTGGGCGACGCGCTCGCACAGCTCTACGCCAGCCTCGCACAGCTGTGGCTTCCACGCGAGCAGGCCAGGCGCGCAGCCGAAATGGTCTCCGGGCAGATGATCCCGCAAGGCACCCTCAAGACCTGGATCGCGCGCGAAAAAATTAAACCGAGGCAGGAGGGCAAAGGACCAGCACTTTACCGCGTTGGAGCCATCACGAGGTTGCTTGCGTTAAAGGCCTGAACCCTGCTAATATGGTAGTGGCGTTAAAATTGTGTCCAGCACAGATGCTCAACCATTAGCGCCAGCGCCCTTTCAAGTAGTAGTAGAAGCCCGGTAGATAGCCACGCTACCGGGCTTTTGCTATGCCCGCGCTTTCATGGAGGGAGGCGACCGTGCCCAGACGCGAAGGCCCTAAAACCACCCGGCTGAAAAAGGAACGCCGCGACCGTATGCACGAAGCGCTCGGCCTCCGCCTGGCCGGGTACTCATACCGCGACATCGGCAAAGCGATGCGGATCAGCGTGTCAACGTCGCACAAATACGTAGAAGATGCGCTGAAAGACACCACACGCGACCGCGCAGAAGAAGTTCTAGACCTCGAACTGCACCGCTGCGATGAACTGCTCGCAGTCGCCTACGAGAAGGCCACCCGAGGCGACCTCTTCGCCCTGGATCGTTGCCTCGCCATCATGACCAAGATCGAGAAGCTGCACGGCGTGGAGTCGCCGAAGGCCGCCGACGAAGCCAAGGAGACGTACGACATGCTCACCCAGCTGCTCTCCAACTCCATCAAGGCCGCCGCAGCCTCTACACCTGACTAAGGAGGGCACGGCATGTCTCTATCGGCTAAGCAGATCAAAGCTTGGCAGGACATGCTCAACCCTGCATACAAGTTCATCCTCATGGATGGAGCCATCCGAAGCGGCAAGACCTTTTCAAGCCTCTTGGCTTTCCTGCACTGGATCCCACAAGCCCCTAAAGGCCACCTGGCGATAATCGGAAAAACCCGAACAACGATCCAGCGAAACGTTCTCGACGTGATCGAGATGCTCGCGCCTGGAGCGCTGGGCCGCCACTCAACCCGGTCAGATACAGCCGTCATCATGGGCCGCCGAGTCCAGCTGATCGGCGCGAACGACGCTGCAGCGGAAAACAAAGTCCGAGGCGTGACTCTTGCCGGTGCCTACGTAGATGAAGCAACGCTCTTGCCGGAGCCTTTCTTCATCCAGCTACGAGGCCGCCTCAGCGTGCCCGGCGCGAAGCTCATCGCCACAACCAACCCAGACAGCCCGAGCCACTGGCTTAAAACCGGCTTCATTGATCGGATCCCGCGCCCTGGAAACACTGAGGCGCAGATCAGGGAACGCGGTCAAGAGCCCCTGGTTGACTGGGCGTTCCACCATTTCACCATGGACGATAATCCGGGCCTGGAGCCTGAATACATCGAAAGCGTGAAACGCGAGTTTACCGGCCTTTGGTATCGGCGCTTCATCCAGGGCGAATGGGTGAGCGCTGAGGGCGCGGTTTATGACATGTGGGATCCAGCCGAGCACGTTGTGCCCTGGCAGAACCTACCGATGATGACGGACTGCTACGCCATCGGAGTCGACTACGGTACCCAGAACCCCACGGCCGGGCTGATCCTGGCCCACGGTGAAGATGACATCCTCTACCTGGTGGATGAGTACCGAATCGACCGCACAAACCGAGGCCACGGCACCTGGACCGATGCCCAGCAATCCGATGGACTGCTCACCTGGCTGAAAACGAAAGAGCACGCGCCAGGCATGGACCTGGTGCCTGGCCGTATCATCGTTGACCCAGCCGCCGCGAGCTTCAAAGTTCAACTCCGCCAGGATGGCGCGTGGGGCCTGACAGACGCAGATAACGATGTGCTTTACGGAATCAGACTCATGGCCAGCCTCTTGGCCTCGGGAAGCCTGAAAATCTCCGACCGATGCACCGGCCTGATCGGTGAAATACCCGGCTACAGCTGGGACTCTAAAGCCCAGCTCCAAGGCCATGACAAACCAATCAAGACAGCTGACCACAGCCTCGACGCTGCACGCTACGCCCTGGCAACCACCGAGCGCAAATGGCGCGCAAGAGTCGACCACAGACGATACAAGACCTAGGAGGACTGAATGCCACTTCCCGACCACAATACGCCGTGGCCGCCCGCAGGCTATCAGGCCCTCCTGGATGACATGAAAACCTGGGAGGCGTGGTGGATCGGCGACCCGCAGCGACTGTGGAACCTCTACCGCAGCGACTCAGACGTACAAGCCCGCCACCGCCGCAACGTCTCCGGCTTCGTGGGCCGCTTCTTCTGGGGCCGCAACCGAGGCACCACGTCAACCGGCGGGCCGTCTCGCGGTGATCTTCACATCCCTATCGCTTCCGACATCTGCGCAACCTCCGCCGATCTGCTCTACTCCACCCCTCCGCGTATCACGGCCATTAATGAGGCCACTTCGGACCAGATCGAACGCTACAAGGACGATGGTCTACTCGAAGCGCTCATTACCGGCGCGGAGACAGCCGCAGCCCTGGGCGGCCGCTACACCCGCGTCACCTGGGACCCGGCAATCCTCGCAAGGCCGTTCCTGTCCGTCGTTGACGCAGACGCAGCTCTGCCCGAGTTCCGCTGGGGCCGCCTTGTGGCCGTCACGTTCTGGACAGACCTTGCTTCGGATGGCTCGCACTTCATCCGCCACCTGGAGCGCCACGAGCTAGACGCAGCGGGTAACGGCGTGATCCTGCACGGCCTCTACGAAGGCACGTCAACCAACCTCGGGCGGCTCATCCCGCTGACCGAGCACCCGGCAACCGCTCCCCTAGCGCTGTTGGTCAACGACCAGGCAGAGCTGAACGTCCCGCGCACACCCGGCCTGAACGTTGTCTACACGCCGAATATGACTCCGCAGCGCAGGTGGCGGCACCACCCGCAAGGCCGCTACATGGGCCGTTCCGACCTCGAAGGCTCAGAGCAGCTTTTCGATGCCCTGGACGAAACGTACAGTGCGTGGATGAGGGACGTTCGCCTCGCCAAGGCTCGAATCATTGTTGACCGCTCGATGCTTGAAAACAACGGACCGAACAGCGACGCGCAGCCAGCTTTCGACCTGGATCGAGAAGTCTTCACACCGCTGGACGGTATCGGCTCATTCAAGGACGGCGGAAGCGTGGAGCCGCAGCAATTCCAAATCAGGTGGCAAGAGCACCAACAGACCGCCTTGGACCTCACCCGTCAGATCATCCGGAACGCCCGCTACTCCACCGCGACCTTCGGCGACGTGCAGGATACGGACATTACCGCAACCGAAGTCCGAGCACGCCAGGCGACCACGGAAACAACGCGATCGCGCAAGATCCGCTGTGAGAAACCAGCCGTGCAGGCCCTCTTGGTGAAGATGCTCCGCACAGACCGAGCGCTTTTCAACGCGCCTGGCCTGGATGAAACGGACATCTCGGTGGACTTCCCACAGCTCCACCAGGCGACCGTCGCAGACAATGCCCAAACCGTGGCCACGCTGCGCGGAGTGGAAGCCCTCAGCCTCCAAACCAGCGTCGAACTCGCCCACCCTGACTGGGACGACACGCAGATCCAGGAGGAAGTCACGCGACTGCAGCGTGAGCATCCGCTCTCATCGCCAGACGACTGGAGGCCGTTCAACTCTTGATGTAGCCGGAAGGGAGACCAATAGCCTTGCTAGACCCTTCCGATTACGCGAACAGCCTCGCCCAGACCGTCTCAGATCTGGTCGCACAGATCGAGATGAGGCTCATTTGGGAGATCGCGCGCGACGTTAACCGAGGCCTGGGCGGAGGCACTCGGTACGAGGTCGATATGACGGCCCGATACGGTGCGCTCTACGCCCGCCTCCAGAAGCAGCTCGGCAAGCCATGGCAGAACGTCCTAACAACCGTTCAGGCGGCCCTGGATAAAGCCGCTGAGGCAGGCCAAGGCATGGCTGAGCGCGACCTCGCGGGCCGCCTGGCGAACCACCCGGAAACGCTCGGCGTGCCCGTCACGAACGTTCGCGCTCTCGAAGTGATCGCCTCAGACCTGCACCGCGTCCTCGCAGACCTGCCCGCCCTGGCGCTCAGGAACGCTTTCGACAGCTACCAACAGATCATCGCGTCACCCGCAGCGCTAAACGCTTCCGGCGTGATTACCCGCCGCAAGGCCACCCAAGACGCGCTCAACGGCTTCGCAGCCCGAGGCATCGACGGCTTCACCGACAAAGCCGGTAGGACCTGGCACATCGACACCTACGCCGAGATGGCCACACGCACCGGCGCGGCTCACTCACTCCGCGCGGCCTACGAGGGCGAACTAATCGCCCGAGGCGAGGACCTGGTCCTAGTCACGGGCAACACCTACACCTGCCGCCTGTGCGCGCCCTGGCAAGATAAGGTCCTCTCCCTCACCGGGCTGTACCCGGCGGGCGTGCACCGCCTGCCCTCAGCCGTGGGAGACGGGTACGTGACAGTACACGTGGCCGGAACGCTGGAAGAAGCCCGAGCCGCAGGCCTCCACCACCCGAACTGCACACACTCCGAAGGCCTCTACCTGCCAGGTGCGACGGTCATCGAGCCAGGCACGATGGGGATCAGAGACGCGGAAACTTACGACGCGAGCCAGAAGCAGCGAGCCCTAGAGCGCGAGATCAGGAAGCAGAAACGCCTGCTGGTCGCAGCGATTACCGGCGAGGCTGAGAGCAAAGCCAGGGCAGCAATCCGAGGCTACCAAGCCCAGATACGCGAACTCTTGGCTGAGCACCCCAAGCTCCAGCGCAAGAGCTACCGCGAAGCAGTCCCGAAGCCTTCGGGCTTCCACACCTGGACGCGCGTCGCAGGGCCGAAGAAACCTCCGGGAAACATCGAAGCACACCCACTCGACAAACTTAAAACAGTTAAACCCGGAACTGTTAAACCCGGTAGGGTTGTCGTCCCCGAGGATACGCCTAACCCGCCTAAAGCCCACGAATTAGCAACAGCGCACCTCCTCTCCACATACGGAGTTGACGTAGAATTCTTGAAAGAAGTCTACGAAGACGGCAAGCGCAACCCAGATGTGCGGATGCTAGGCGGAATATGGGAGTTTAAAGCCCCTAAAGGCGCTTCCGAGTCGAGCACTATCTCCAGTCAGTTCAAACGCGCGAGGAAGCAAAGCCGGAATCTAGTCCTAGATCTGCGGCGAACACCACTCGACGACGAACTCGCGATAGGTCAAGCAGTTCGACGCTTCCGTGGGCAGACCAAAATATCCGGTATCATCATCATTGATAAGCACGGGCTATTGACTGTTCGCAGGTTATAAGGTACCGTATAAGGCATAAGGCGAGGGAAGCCAGCCAGCCCACCAGTTAACCCGGGCAGGCCTCGGGTCTCTCGCCTTTAACTGTACCCGCAGACCGTTATACATGGTCGCGGGTTTTTCTATACCCGGAATAGAAAACGCCGGGTTATCGGCCCTCCACTTTCTCTCGGCCACTTATTTCAGGCTCGCGGGGGATACCGGCCCGGCACCCCCAAGCCTATCAAACCGATCTACGAAAGGCGATCCCCTCATGCACAATGTGACTCCATCCGAACTTGCCTCGGCGCTGACCGCAGCGCTTGAAGCCTCACAGAATACCTCCGGTGAAGCAGCAACCCAGCCCGAGCCGAAGGCCGAGGAAACCAAGGCTGAGGAAACCAAGGCAACCACTCCCGAGCCTGACACCAAGGCCGAAGAGACCAAGGCAGCGGCTGAGTCGGAAGAGACCACCGACGGCTTGCCTTCCGATCCAGAACAGCTGCGCAAGA
>ERZ773031.397-NODE-397-length-24260-cov-5.920595_pt1 | contig 24260 bp, 19 predicted proteins | sample MGYA00511666_ERZ773031 | MGnify/ENA primary metagenome ERZ773031 (study PRJEB29015, sample SAMEA2738135) | human oral metagenome | biome: human oral; feature: human-associated habitat; material: saliva | place: China | collected 2250 ...
TATTTTTTTATAGTTTATTTTTCTAATATAAGGAAAAATATATATAATGGCTATCATAGCTCCATAAGATAGCTGAAAAGAAAGTGAGAATACAACTGTGGGCTTAATTAAAATGGATAAATAAGCACTTATAATAAGGCTTTTAGCTAAATCTATCTTCTCATAGACTAATTTTCCTAGTAAATATACCAAAGCCATTATATAAGCTCTTGTAAATGATGGACTTTCTTTTATTGAAAAGTAATATAGACTAAGTAAAAGTATAAGTGACACTTCAAGTACAATTTTATTCTTTATTATTCTTCTTAAGATAAAATAAAAAATAGCTATGACCAAGCCTATATGTAAGCCTGACATAGCAAAGACATGTGATAAACCTATATATCTTATCTTTTCTTGTAAACTCTTTTTAATCCTGCTATTATCGCCTAACAATATAGCTCTATTTAGATTTTTTGTTTCATATAAATATCCTTCTTCAGCTCTATTAAATAGAACTTGAAGATAATTTTCTAAAAAATTATTTTCTATTTTTTCAGATTTAATATCTTCAAGCTCCATAAAATAAATATCTTTATATTCTTTAATAGATTTCACTAAAAAATACCCTTTATATTTTCCATCTTCTTTATAATCTAGTTTTCCATATATATTTTTCAAAGGATATTTATTATTAATTTTTAGATCCTTAACTTTACTATCGACTAAATTAAAACTCATTCTATATACTTCTTTTTGAAAAATCTCTGTTATCCTAAGCCCTGTTGCAATTCTTAACATTAAAATTATTGCTAAAAATGTCAGTAAGAATAATTTTTTCATAAGAAATCACCTTTATTTTGTCTTTGATTTTAATTTTACTCCTAGACCTAAACTTTTTCTAATAACTTCTTCAGAATATTTTCTATTAACTTTTTTAATTTCTTCTTTTTTAGGTTCTTCTTTCTTTAGCTCTTCTGTTTTTACTTCTTCCTTCTTAATTTCCTCTTGTTTTCCATCTTCTTTATTAGGCTCTTCTAAATCTTGGGCTTTATTTTCAGATATAATTTCTGCTTTTTCTGTATCTTTAGCTTCTTTAGTTTCTTTAGGTTTTTCTAATACTTCTACGTTTTTAGAATCCTCTGTTTTTGTATTTGTAGTTATAGTTTCACTATATTTTACAGTACTATTATCTTCAACTACATTCTTCATAACTGCAAAATAATCTACAAATTTTTCCGATTTTCTAAAACTCAAATGTTGTTTGTATTCAGCTTCTTTTTTTATAACATCCAACATTATTGAAATATTTTTTTGATCAGGATTTTCAACTGTTGGAGTACTTGCTGCACTTGGTGTATTTAAATCAGTTGAAACTTTAGAAGCTGAAGTAGTAGAAGTTGCTGTTACTACCTTAGTTGTTTCTCTAGGTTTTTCAAGCTCAACAATATTTTGAGCCTTTCCTTCAAAGACAGGTGCTAATTTACTTAGATAAAGACTTTCTTCAATATATTCTTCATCATTTCCATAAATAAATAAAACTCTTCCATGTTTGATATAGTTGACTATTTCTTTAGTTAGAGCAGCAGGTAAAACAGGACAACCTAAACTTCTTCCTGCAAAACCATACTTTTTAATATATTCATCATCAACTATATCCCCGCCATGAATAACTATTGCTCTTGACTCTGCATTTGCATTTATATTTTCTTCAAGACCTTTTAATCTCAAAGAATAACCATAAGCTCCATTATATTCACCTAAAGTTAGAAAGAAACCTAATGAACTTTGGTAAGAGTTTGGATCATCTGAAAACTCTAAAGGAATTTCTAAACCAGAATTTTTAGAATGAGCAACACGAGTGGAATAAACTAGTTTTTTCTTATTCAAATCCAACACATAAAATCTTTCTTCATTTGAAGGCTTAGTATAGTCTATTATAACTAAAACTCCAGGATTTTTATTAGGTATTTGAACATATCCTAAATAAGCTTTTTGGAATATTGAGTAGTCTATTTTTCCTTTTATATTTAAGCTATCGTAAACAGATTTTACATCCAAAGTTACTTTTTGAGGTTTATTATCTGTTTCTGCAGTAATTACAGTATTTTGATTTATACTTTCTAAATTTGTCCCTTCAGAAAAACTAAGACTTGATATAATTAACAAGCTAAGAAATATTAATGTTTTTTTCAAGATTTTCCCTCCACATCTTTTGTGATAATTGCTTTATTTTTTTCACTTTTTGGTTTTTCTTGAATTTTTTCAGTAAATTCTTCTTCTAAAAAGTTATAGAAATTTTTTGAATTATCTGAACTATTCGTATCTAGATAAATTCTATACAATATTTTATTAGCTTCCATAGTTGATGGAAAACGATAACATATCTCAGAATTTTTAGCAAAAGCTAATGACTTTCTTGTGATAAATGCATAATCAACCTCATATAAATCTACACTTTGAAGTGAACTAATAGCATCATCTTTATATTCAATTTTTTTAGATATTTCAGAAAAATTATCTAATTTTGCTAAAATGTCTAAACCTGTTTTCCCAATATTTGTTTTATAATTAGGCATAGCAATAGTAGAATTAGCAACTTGAGAAATATTTTCAATTCTTCTACGTCCTATAACAACTAATTCATCTTTAAATAAATCTTTTGATTTAAATTCTTTTTTTAAGTTTTTAACACTTTCTTTTTCATCAGTTATTATAATATCATAATCAGATATATTTTTTAGATTATTTATTTTAACTTGAACTTTATTTTCATTTCTTTCAAATTTTTTAGCAAATTTTCCAATAAAATACTCTATTTCTTTATCTGTATAGACATTTATAACTTCTCTTGAAGACCTTTGACAAGATCTTATAAGAGAAAAAATTCCAAATAATATAATAGCTAATATTAATAAAATCCATTTTTTCATACTTTCTCCTGTATTAAACTGTTTGTTCTCCACAAATTGAAGTTGAAAAAGCTTCCTTAATTTCTTTTAAATTCAATTTTTTTCCAAGTAAATACATCATCTTAGTCAATCCCGCCTCTGAAGTTATATCGCTTCCATTTATAATACCTAATTTTGAAAGTTTATCTGTTGATTCATAAAGAGGCATTCTTACACTACCAGATATACATTGTGTTATATCTAAAATAGGAATTTCTTTTTCAACTATAGTTTTTAATGTATTTATAAACTCTTCACTTGTTGGAGTATTACCACTACCATAAGTCTTTAATATCAGAGCTTTTATATTTTTATTGCTTTCAATAAAACTTGATATATAACTAGGATTCAATCCCGGAAATAATTCCAACAGAAGCACATTGGCATCAATATTTTTTTCAACATAAAATTTTTCTGTAGGAAGTTTTAAAATTCTATCTTTTATAACTTTTATCTCAGTAGCTATTTCAGCTAAAGGTTGATAGTTTGGTGATGAAAAGCCATAGTAGTTATTACTATCAGTTTTTTTACTTCTGTTAGCTCTCATTAAACTATCTCTAAAGCAAATAGTTACTTCAGGAATAAGTGGGATATCAAATAATTCATGCCCTGCAATATAGATAGAATTTATTAAATTTTGTAAACCATCACTTCTAGGATTTACCATAGGAGCTTGAGCCCCAGTTAGAACAACAGGCTTGGCTAAATTCTTCAACAAAAATGATAACATAGAGCCTGTATAGGCCATAGTGTCAGTTCCGTGTAAAATAACAAAGCCTAGATATTTATCATAATTTTCTTCAATAACTTCTGCAAGCCTTATCCAAAAGTCAGGAGTTACATCAGACGAGTCTATTAACTTTTCAAATTGATAATAGTCTGTTGGAAATTTTTCTAACACAGAATAGCCCTTAGTTATTTCAGCCCAATTATATGCTGGTCTTAAAGGTTTTCCAACCATTCCTATAGTTCCACCTGTATTAATTATCAAAACTTTATTTTCCATTTTTCCTCATTCTTTCCTAATTAGAGTTCTTATTATCTTCCAAAAACTTTATAAGAACTTTAGCCATTTTTTCAGTAAAAGGCGAGTGTCCAACACTCTCAACTATAACAAGTTCACAATTATTTAACTTTTCAGATAGTCTATAAGCTGAAGAAACTCTAGTGTTAAAATCTAAACGTCCATGAGCTATTTGAATTGGAATATCTTTTATCTTATCAACTCTATTTAAGATATAGTCTCTATCTTCCCAAAACATCTTATTATAAAAATAATGTGCTTCTATAAGAGCAAGAGAAATTTCAAAACTTTGAATATCTTCTTCTAAAGACCAAGTATATTCAGATTCCATAGTTCTTAATTCAAAGCGACTCCAAATTTTAATTGCTTCATTTCTAAGTTTAATATCATCTGAGAAAAATCTTTTGTGATAAGCTTTAAGTAAATCATCTTGTTCTTCTTTAGGAATAAAATCTTTAAAAATTTTAAATTCAACAGGATAAATCTCTGAAATTCCTTCTTGGAAATACCATTTTAGATCGCTTTCATTAGCTAAGAATATTCCTTGTAATACCATTCTTTTTACTCTTTCAGGATGATGTATAGCATAAGTTAGACCTAAAGTTGAACCATAACTTCCTGCAAATATATTCCATTTATCAATGCCTATATGTAATCTTATTTTTTCCATGTCTTCTATAGAATAAAAAATATTATTTTCTTTTAACTCAACAAAAGGTAAACTTCTACCACAACCTCTTTGGTCAAATAAAATTATATGATAGTATTCAGGGTCGAAAAATCTTCTTGCTTTTTTTCCACAACCTGCTCCTGGACCTCCATGTAAAAAAATTATAGGTTCTCCATTAGGATTTCCACATTCTTCTACATAAATACTATGAATATCACTTACTTGTAACATATAGGATTTAAAAGGCTCTATCGCTGGATAGAAATCATAATTTCCCATTTTTATTCCTTTCTATTTTGAAAAACTAAGCTAAGTTAATAGCTTAGTTTAATTTTGACATAATCAAATCATTTACAATTTCAGGATTTGCTTTTCCCTTAGATAGTTTCATTACTTGACCAACTATACCCTTTAGAACTCTCGGTTTTCTACCTTCGTCTGCAGCTTTATAGTCTTCTATCATTTTTTGATTATTAGCTAGAACTTCTTCTACCATTTTTTCAATTTCGCTGCTATCTGATACTTGAAGCATTCCTTTTTCTTTTACAATAATTTCAGGATCTCTATTATCAGTTAAAGCAATTTCAAAAAGTTCTTTTGCTATTTTAGATGAAATAATATTTTTATCTATTAAAGTAATTATCTTAGCAAGATTTCCACTGCTAATAGTAAATTTTTCTATATCAATATTTTGATGTTTTAAAACTCTTAAAACTTCTGTCAATATCCAGTTAGAACTTAATTTAGGATTATTTGAAACTTTTACAACTTCTTCAAAATAATCTGAAAGTTCCATTTCTTCTGTTAAGATAAGAGCATCTTTTTCATCTATTGAATAAGAATTTTTGAATCTTTCAACTTTTGCAAGTCTTGTTTCTGGCATATCCTTTTTAATTTCTTCAATTTCTTCATCAGTTATAAGAAGTTTTAACAAATCAGGTTCATTAAAATATCTATAGTCCATGGCTTCTTCTTTTGATCTCATAACTCTAGTAATTTGGTTTTCTTCATCCCAAAGTCTTGTTTCTTGATCAACTTTTCCACCATTTTCTATAAGTTCTATTTGTCTAGCTATTTCATAGTCTATTGCTCTAGCAACAGCTTTAAATGAGTTTAGATTTTTAACTTCAACTCTTGTACCAAAAACTTTAGAACCTTTTTCCATAACAGAGATGTTAGCATCACATCTAAGCGAACCTGTTTCCATAGAAACATCACTAACTTTAGTATACTTTATTATATTTTTTAAAGTATTTAAATACTCATAAGCTTCTTCTGAGTTTCTCATATCAGGCTCAGAGATAATTTCTATCAAAGGGATAGAAGCTCTGTTAAAGTTAAGATATGATTCATTTTTTCCATGTATAGCCTTAGCTGTATCTTCTTCTATTTGAACCTTTGTTATCCCTATTTTAACTTCTCTACCTGAATTTAATTTAAATTCTATATATCCTTTTTCAGCATAAGATTTTTCAAATTGTGTAATTTGGTAATTCTTAGGTGCATCTGGATAGAAGTAATTTTTTCTATCAAAAGCACTTTCATTATTTATTTGACAATTAAGAGCAAGTGCTGCTTTAACTGCATAATCTACAACTTTCTTATTTAATTTAGGAAGTGCTCCAGGATGTCCTAAACAAATTGGACAAACATGAGTATTTATACCAGTTTCATCATAGTCTGATTTACAACCACACCATACTTTAGTACCTGTTTTTAATTGTAAGTGAACTTCCAGTCCTATTACTGACTCCCATTCTTTTATCATAATCTATTCTCCTTATTAATCCAATTTAGGTAAATTTAATCTTCCTATTTTATTTTCAAGTGCTGAAGAAACTTTAATCAATGTTCCTTCATCAAAAGGTCTTCCCATAAATTGTACTCCAACTGGTAAATTATCTAAAAGTCCTCCTGGTAATGATATTGCAGGTATCCCTGCTAAGTTTGCTGATATAGTAAATATATCTTCCAAATATAATTCTATTGGAGTTTTTACATCAGATAACTTGAAAGCTACACTAGGAGCAACTGGTGTTAAAATAACATCTACTTCAGCTAAAACATTTTCAAAGTCTTGTTTTATAAGTGTTCTTACTTTTTGAGCTTTTTTAAAGTAGGCATCAAAGAAACCTGCACTTAAAACATAAGTTCCCATCATTATTCTTCTTTTTACTTCAGTTCCAAAACCTTCAGTTCTTGTTTTAACATATAGACTTTCTAAATCTGTATAATCTTTTGCTCTATATCCATATCTAATTCCATCAAATCTAGCAAGGTTTGAACTTGCTTCTGCTGGAGCAAGTACATAATAAGTTGGAACAGCATATTTTGTATGAGGTAATGAAACTTCAACAATCTCTGCTCCTAATTCTTTTAATGCATTAACAGAATTATCAACTATTTTTTTAATTTCTGGGTTTAAACCTTCTATAAAATATTCTTTAGGTAATCCAACCTTTAAACCTTTAATATCTTTATTTAAAAATTCTGTGTAATCAGGAACTTTATTTTTACTAACTGTTGCATCATAGTCATCAGCTCCCGCTATAACATTCATACATATAGCCACATCTTCAACAGTTTTTGCAAGTGTTCCTATTTGATCAAGAGATGAAGCAAAAGCCATAAGTCCATATCTTGAAACTCTACCATAAGTTGGTTTTAAACCTACAACTCCACAAAATGAAGCAGGTTGTCTAACACTTCCACCTGTATCAGAACCTAGAGATATAGGAACTTCTTGAGCTGCTACCGAAGCCGCTGCTCCTCCACTACTTCCTCCAGGTACTCTATCCAGATCCCAAGGATTAGCTGTCTTGTGATGATAAGAAGTTTTAGTAGTTGATCCCATCGCAAACTCATCCATATTAGTTACCCCAAGGATAATTGCATCTTCTTCTTTTAACTTTTTAACTACTGTTGCGTCATAGATACCAACATAGTTTTCCAAAATTTTAGAACAAGAAGTTAATTTTTGACCTTCCATTAAGATATTATCTTTTATTGCAAGAGGAATACCTGCAAGTTTACCTAATTTCTCTCCATTTTTTCTCTTTTCATCAAGTTTTTTTGCTTCTTCTAAAGCTAACTCTTTTCTCAATGAAACAAAGCTTTTTACTTTATCTTCTATTTTTTCTATTCTTTCATAAAATGAGTTTACTATTTCTTCTGCTGAAATTTCACCTGATAAAAATTTATCTCTTAATTCCTTTGCAGTTAATTCATAAATAAACATATATCCTCCTACTCCCCAACAACTTTAGGAACTACAATTGCATTTTCAGCACTTTCAGGTGCATTTAATAGTACTTTTTCTATTTCTATTGATGCTTTTTCTTCTTTTTCTCTGAAATTATTTACAACATCGTTTATATGAACTAAAGGCTGAACTTCTGATGTATCAACCTCATTTAGCATATCAATATACTTTAAAATATCATTTAACTCTACCTGAAACTTTTCTATTTCTGTTTCTTCAAATGATAATTTTGATAATTTTGCAATTTTTAAAACTTCTTCCTTTGTCAGTGACATATCTTCCTCCTAAACTGAATACAAATATTCTATTTCTTCTCCAGTTAACTCTCTATATTTACCTTCTTTTAAATCTCCTAAGGAAAGTTCACCTATTTTTTCTCTCCTTAACATTAGAACTTTATATCCAAATTTTTCTATCATTCTTCTAATCTGTCTATTTCTACCTTCTCTTATAGAAATATACATAGAAGTCTTATTTTTGTCATATTTTATTCCAGATACTTTAGCAGGTAATGTTTTTCCATCTTCTAGTAAAACACCTTTTTTTAATTCTTCTATCTCTTCTTTTTTTACTTCACCAAAGACTTTTATATAATATTTCTTATATATTTCAGACTTAGGATGTACAAGTCTATTAAATAGCTCACCATCATTTGTAAGTAAAATTAGACCACTTGTCATATAATCAAGTCTACCAATAGGAAAAATTCTTTTATCTGTTTTTATTAAATCTACTACTGTTTTTCTACCTCTATCATCAGATGAAGCAGATAACACTTCTAAAGGTTTATTTAACATAAAATATACCTTCTCTTCAATTCTATTTGTTTCTATTTTTTTGTTATCTATATAGATTTCATCCTCTTCAGTAACATCTATACCAGTACTTGCAATAACTCCATTTACTTTAATTCTACCTTCTTCTATATATTTATCAATAGCTCTTCTTGATGCTATTCCAAGTGAAGATAAAAATTTATTAATTCTCATCAGTACTTATATTCTCCATATCTTTAATTTTATCTTTAAACAAATCATAATCTGGTAACTCTCTTATATCTCTAATACCTAGATAAGATAAAAATTTATCAGTTACCTCATATAAATTAGCCTTTCTACCACTTTCCTGTCTACCACAATTTCTTACAAATTTTCTTTCTTCTAAGTTTGAAATAATTCTATCAACAGAAACTCCTCTAATACTTTCTATTTCTGATTTTGTAATAGGCTGTTTATATGCAATTATTGATAAAGTTTCTATTGAAGCTGAAGATAATTTTTTAGGTTTGGTCTCCTGTTCAAAATAAGAATTTATAACTTCACCATATATAGGATTGGTAGCTAAATAAACAAGGTCAGCATCAACTTCTATGTTGATGCCACTATCCTTTCTATCGTCTTTTAATTCTAGAATTATTTTTAACATATCTTCAACAGAAATCTTAAAAAATCTAGCTAAATCCTTTATTTTATTTTCATCTCCACCTAAAAATATAATTGCTTCAACTTGATTTTTGATACTCATTTTAATAGCCTCATATTAGTATTCTGTTTCAGTTGAAACTAGAACTCTACTATATGTAGAGAAATCATTTAATAATACTCCTATACCGTTTATAACAGCATTTAAAGGGTCTTCAGCAACTGTAACTTTTAAGTTAAGTCCTGATGATATTTTCTTATCTATTCCTCTAAGTAATGCTCCACCACCACTTATATATATACCTTTTTTCTTGATATCTGCTGCTAATTCAGGAGGAGTTTTTTCAAAAATAACTCTTATTTCTTCAATAATTTCTTGAACTAAAGCAGATAAAGTTTCAATAAGTTCTGATGAAGTTAATGTGATATCTTTTGGTAAACCATTTAAAACATACTTACCACTAACTTCTATTTGTAATTCTTCTGCTTCAGGATCAACAGTACCTATTTTTATTTTGATATCTTCTGCTGATTTTTCACCTATTAATAGATTATGTTTTTGTCTTACATAATCAACAATAGCCATGTCAAATCTATCTCCAGCCACTCTGAAAGATGATTTTTTCACAACTCCACCCAAAGATACTACAGCTAATTCAGATGTTCCTCCACCGATATCAACTATCATACTTCCTTCAGGCTCAAATATATTTATTCCAACACCTATTGCAGAAGCCATAGGTTCTTCAATTAAATAAGCTTCTCTCGCTCCTGCTTCTCTAGTAACTTCTATAACTGCTCTTTTTTCAACTTGAGTTATTCCAGCAGGAACGCAGATAATAACTCTTGGTTTATTTAAAAATGTTCCTGATTTTATTCTTTTATAAAAACATCTTAACATTTTTTCAGTAACTTCATAATCAGCAATAACTCCATTTCTCAAAGGTCTTATTGTTTCATAAATATTTGGAGTTCTTCCTATCATATGTTTAGCTTTTTCACCAACTTCAAAAAGTTCCTTTGTTTTTGAAGAAATAGTAACAACTGAAGGTTCTCTTAAAATTATGCCTTTATTTTTCATATAGATTAGTGTATTTGAAGTTCCTAAATCAATACCTAAATCATCTGAAAATACTCCTAAAATACTGCCCATAAATTTTTTCATTTTTACACCTCTTCATTATATTCTATCTATTTGACTTATTTTATAACCATTTTTTCTTAAATTTTTTAAAAAATTTGAAACAGGGAAACCCATTATAGCAAAATAATCCCCTTCAATCCTTTCAACTAGGGCTCTTCCATGCCCTTGTATTCCATATGCTCCAGCTTTATCAAAAGGTTCTGAAGTATCTAAATACCATTTTATTGTTTCATCGTCTAAATCATAAAATTTGACTTTACTAATTACTACATCTTTTATAACTATATTTTTTGAAATATTTTTAAAAACATAGGCTGTTATAACTTTATGTGTTCTACCTGATAAAATTCTCAAAAAACTTTCTGCTTCTTCTCTATCTTTAGGTTTTCCAAAAATTCTACCTTCTAGTTCTACAACAGTATCTGCTGCCAAAACAAATTCATTGACATTTTCTTTTGCTATTTTATCTAATTTTTTCTCCGCAATATCCAATATCATTTCACTTATTTCTTTTTTATCACTTATTTCTTCTATGTCAGCAGTTAAAACCTTAAAATTAAAACCCATATCTCTTAAAATTTCTTGCCTTCTTTTAGAATTAGATGCTAATATCATTCTTGTTCATCCTCTATTGTTACAGTTCTTCTAAAAACTATTCCTTTCTTATCTATTTTTTCTTTTACTTTAGCTTCATTTTCAATCTTTGCTTTTTTATTCTTTTTTTGTGGAGAACTAGTTTTTCTTTCAGATTTTACTGTACTTAATTTTTCACCTTTTTCAAGTTTTTCTTGTATTTCAAACTGTTCCATAAGACCTGAATTCATTCCAGCTCTTTTTCTTTCACTTTTTCTTTTTTCCTTAGCTCTATTTATACTTCTTATAAGAGGTCCAAAAACCATCAATAGAAATAAAAAGAATGCAAGTCCATACAAGCCATAGTAAAAATAATGGAATGGAATTTGCTTAAATCTCAATGATAAATTAATAAATTCATACAATATATATGTAGGTAAATATCCTATTTTATACTCAAATAAAGACTTATTTATTAAGTTTCTTATAAAGTCAGCATTTATTTCAAAACCTGGAGCTGTTCCAAAGTTAATTCCTAAATTTGCTAATATAAATATATATGCTATGATAAAAAAGAGTATATATATATAGTACAATCTTAATTCCCAAAAAAATCTTTTCTTTTTATTTTCTAGCATAAAAACAAAACCATATAAAACAAAGAAAAAAAGAGTTGGTATTAACATTAATCCCATATAATTATATAAATTTTCGTATATTCCCTTTTTGATAAGAGGAACATCACCGAAAAATCCCACTATTAAATAAAGTAAGAATAAAAAATAAAAATAAACATATTTTATTCTTTTCAAAACTTCACCTCTTCAAAAAAATTAATTAAACTATTTAAATAACGCTTTTATAATACCATATATATTTTTAGTTTTCAATCTATTTCTCATATATAAATTGATTTTGTAGCAATTTTTTTTATTTTTATAGTATAAAAGAGCTATCACAAAATGTAATAGCTCTTTAGAAATAATACTATTGTTTTTTTGAATATTTGCTTAAATATTCATAAAATAATCTAGCTGGTCCATTTTTTAGCGAACGTTCTATGAACTCATCACTAGAATCTTTAAAAAAATCTATAGCAATAAGAGTTGACAATCCATGAGCAAAGACCCAACAAGTATGTAATAATTCTTCTTGCTTATCTTTATCAATCGATATAATTCTCTCATCCGTTTCTAACTCTTCACGAATTACATTTAGAAATTCCTCAATTAAAGGACTTTTAACAGTATGTCTTGAAAATATTTGTAAAAAAAGTTGTTTTTCTTCACGGGCAAAAATACAAACTCCCATACCTATATCAAATAATTTTATTCCAGTTCTTTCTTTTAATAGATACTCAATAAACAATTTTTTAGTTCTAGCAACTAACTCTGCTTTCAGTATTTCCATAGAACCAATTGATTTATATATAGGAGCTGGAGATGAATATAAAGCTTTTGCTACATTTCTAGCACTTATAGCATCATAACCTTCTTCTTTAAATAATCTAAAGGCTGTATCTAAAATTACTTCTTTTGAAAATAAAACTTTTTTTGGCATAATTGACTCCTGTTAATAATTAAAATTTCTTAGTTAAAGATATTCCAAATGCAGTAATTTCTTTATGATATTTTTGATTATCATTAACTTTATATTTTTCTTTAAAGTTTCCATCTTCTTTATCATAAATGAAATGTGCTACTGAGCCTGTAATTGATAAAGTATCATCATATTTATATCTAAGACCTGCACCTAAAGTAACAGAATTTAAAGCATATTCAGTGTCATTGAAAGAAGAGCTTTTAGCACCTGTTCTGGCATAGTTTACACTTCCTATTAAAGTAAATTTATCATTTAATTTATATTCATTTCCTAATGCAATTTCCCAACCATTTTTATAATCTCTACCGTGTTCATGTCCACCAAAAGTTGTTACTCTATCCATTTTAGCATGACGATTAAAATAATAATTAGCTGATGTTGAAACTAAATAATTATCTGTCACCTTATATGAAGCCCCTACTGATAGTATAGCTGGTAAATCTCTTCTTATTTTAGAGTTTATAGTATATTGTGGATAGAAAGTAGATAACCCTATATTAGAACCTAGTATATCTGTTGTTTGTAATTGATTTTCAGATCCTTTTGCTTTAAAATTCATTTTTATTCTTGAATCATATCTTGCAGCTAAGTTTAATTTATCATTCACTTTATAGTTTACACCTATTTGGAATCCATAACCCCAAGCTTCTCTCTTAGAATCCATATCTCCACTTAAACCATTTTGTTGTAAAGCATTCATTTTAGTTTGAAGTAAAGTTAATGCTTGAGTAGTTTTTTGTTGTTTTATAGCAGCAATTTGAGCTGCAGAAAGCCCTGAACCTTGAGTTGCTGCATCTACAGCTTTGCTAACTTCTTGCGTTACTTGTTGAACTTTAGCTTGTTTATAAGCTGTAGAAGGGTTAGTTCCTATATTTAATGTACCACTTAATTTTCTTGATCCATGTACTATTCTACCAGCTACTGAAATTGATAACTGATCATTTACTGTAAAAGCTCTACCTAAAGTTGCTTGTTCATATAAATTTTTTCCAGTTAGAGTTGAACCTTTATCGTATACCCCTAAAGGTTTGAATTGAGCTAAATCTGATAAGACATCTATTCCTGATACACCATCATACTCCAACTTTCCTCCACCTGCAAGTCCACCAAATGTAAAGAAATAAGCTCCATTATCATCAACTGAAGTCAATGAAATATTTGGAATTAACTGAGTTAAATGAGCCTTGTGTTCTTTTCCTTTATATGACATTTTTTCATGACCATTGGCAAGTTGTAAACCAAGATGTACATATTTTCCTTTATCTAATCTTGAAAGTCCTGCTGGATTGTAATAAGCTGATACTTCATCTATCATACCTGTTTGTGCTTGATTTGCTAAATAATCTGGACTATAAGTCTGAATATGATCTATTGATGCCCCATATAATCCACTTGATAATATTCCTATTAAAAACAATAACTTTTTCATTTTTCCCTCCATATCTATTTGAAAAAAGTATTTAAAAATAACATACAACAATAATATAACAGATGTTTTTTTTCTTGTCAAATAAATATTAAATAATTAAAGTTGCATTTTTTTTAATAAAAATTGTATAATATAAAAAAACGAAAGGTGAATTTTATGTATAAATTATTTTTATCAATTTTTTTTACAATTAGTTTATCTCTTTTGGCTTTAGAAAGTAATGAAATAAAAGAAGTGACTCCTATCCATAATGAAAATATAGGAACTGAAGAGGAAACTTTAGTTGAAGAAATACCCTCGACTGAAGAAGATAAAACTTTACTCCAAAAATCTAAAAATGATTATAATTCTGATGAATTAAAAGCTACTAATGTAATCAGCACTAATAAAGATTTAAAAGAAAATAAGAAAGAAGAATATACTAATGAGAACAAATCTGAAGAAATATCTGAGAGAACAAGTAGAGTGACTGCATTAGGTTCTGCTATGGGAGCTGTTGATTTAGGAAAAATTGAAGAAAGAAAATTTAGAATAGGGGCTGGTGTAGGAAGTTCTAATAACAATCAAGCTGTTGCTGTAGGGGTTGGTTATGCTCCAACTGATAGATTTAGAGTTAATACAAAATTTTCTACTTCATCTACTTCAAAAAGAGCTTCTGCAATTTCTATTGGTGCTTCTGTTGATTTAGACTGGTAAAACAAGAAAGGATCATTACAATGTAATGACCCTTTTTTTATTATTTTATAGTTTCAACTAACTTAGCAATATCATCTGCATTTAGTAAAGCTTCATCTACATTTATAGAATAAGAATGTGTTCCATCTGTCCAACTAGCTACAGATATATTACCATCATTACCTTTTTCAGTAACTTCTAATTCACCAACTTTAACTACATTTTCTTCTTTATATTCATTGTAGTCTCCACTGATATCATCAGTTCCAACTGCTTTTCTTATACGAAGTCCTTCATGAGTTTTTTCAGCATCAAAGTAAATTACTTCTATCATATCATCTGCTATAGCTTGAATAACAAGTGAATTATAATCTGCATACTCTGTAGGAGCTTCTAAAGAAAAACCTGCTATTTTAGCTGCTTCGTCTAAAGTATCTACTATTTCAAATGGATTAGGAACTCCTACATCAGCAGGTTGACTAGCTTCTGTAGCTTGAGCAACTTCTTCCTTTACTTCTTCTTTTTTTCCACAAGAAACAACAGCTAAACATAACAATGATATTAATAATATTTTTTTCATATAGTTACCTCTTACTTATCAAATTTAATTGCAGCTTCATCAACTACATAATCATAGAAGTCATCAAGTGATTTTGGAAATTGATCTTTAGATCCAAATCTTCTGATATTAACTTCTTTATTTTCTACTTCATTTTTTCCAATTATTAATTGCATAGGAATTTTGTATCTTCCATTTGCTTCTCTTATCTTATATCCAATAGTTTCATTTCTATCATCAAGTTCTGCTCTAATTCCTAATTCTTGTAATTTATCCATAATTTCTTTTGCATAAGGTATACATTCATCATTAAGAGTTAGAACTTTAACTTGAACTGGTGCAAGCCACATAGGGAAAGCTCCTGCATAGTGTTCTATTAATATTCCTATAAATCTTTCTATTGAACCATAGATAACTCTGTGAAGCATTACTGGTCTATGTTTTTCTCCATCTTCACCTATATAAGTTACATCGAATCTTTCAGGTAAATTAAAGTCAAGTTGAATAGTTCCACATTGCCACATCCTTCCAATAGCATCTTTTATCTTGAAATCTAATTTAGGACCATAGAATGCCCCATCACCTGGATTTATTTTGTATTTTCTTCCTAATTTATCTAAAGCACCTGCAAGTGCAGATTCTGCCATATCCCAAATTTCTTGAGAACCTATTGCTTTTTCTGGTTTAGTTGAAAGTTCAATTTCATATTCAAAACCAAATAATTTACTATAGAATTTATCTATAAGATTTACTACACCTATAATTTCATCTTGAACTTGATCAGGAGTCATAAATATATGAGAGTCATCTTGAGTAAATGATCTTACTCTCATAAGTCCATGTAAGGCTCCAGAAAATTCATGTCTGTGAACTTTTCCAAGTTCAGCAAGTCTTGCAGGAAGATCTTTATATGAATGTAATTGGTGCTTAAATGATAAAACTCCTCCTGGACAGTTCATTGGTTTTATAGCGAATTCTAATTCATCAATTTCTGATGTATACATATTTTCTCTATAGTTGAACCAGTGTCCTGAAATTTCCCATAATTCTTTGTTAAGCATTATAGGAGTTTCTAGTTGTAAATATCCTGCTTTTTCATGTTCTTTTCTCCATAAGTCAATTAGAACATTTCTAAATACCATTCCTTTTGGTAAGAAGAATGGAAAACCTGGTCCATATTCACTTATAAAGAATAATTCTAATTCTTTTCCTAATTTTCTATGGTCTCTTTTTTCAGCTTCTTCCATAAACTTTAAATGTTTCTTTAATCTATCTTCATTAGAAAAAGAGTATCCATAAATTCTTTGAAGCATTTTATTTTTTGAGTTTCCTCTCCAATATGCTCCAGCAACTGTTCTTAATTTAAATGCTTTTAAATAACCAGTTGAAGGTACGTGTGTTCCTCTACAAAGATCTGTAAAATCACCTTGCTTATAGAAAGAAACTTGTTCTCCTTGAGGTATTCCTTCCACAATTTCAACTTTATATTTATTCTTATCTACATCTCTAAAATAATCAATAGCTTCATCTCTAGGTAAAACATATTTTTCTAATTTTATGTTTTCTTTTACTATTCTTTTCATTTCAGCTTCAATTTTTTCTAGATCTTCTTCTGTAAATTGTTCTACAGGATCAAAGTCATAATAGAATCCATTTTCTATAACTGGTCCTATTGTTACTTTAGTTTCTGGATATAATCTTAATACAGCTTGTGCCATTAAGTGAGCTGTTGAGTGTCTTACTATATCTTCTCCTTCAGGACTGTCAATATCTATAAATTCTACTTCTGCATCATGATCTAATACATATGACATATCAACATTTTTTCCATCAACTTTTGCTCCTACTGATTTTTTAGCAAGAGAATTAGAAATTCCCTTAGCTATTTCAAACATATTAATGTTGTTGTCATATTCTTTATTTTCTCCATTATATTTGACTAACATATTTTCCCCCTTGTAATCCTTTCCTTCTTTTCTTTCTATACTTGATATACAGAAAAATAAGTGAATTGCATTCTAAATTTTAGATAAAAAATCAAATAGAGTGAACCGAGCAAATGTCGCTGTGTTTGAAGCTAACTTGTTAGCAAGTTTAGCGAATTTGCAGTGAACTCTTGATTTTTTATCGTTAAGAAATTTAGCTAGCAATGAGCTATTTTTCTGACTTAATAACTATTTTTTAATTGACTAGGTCTATCTAATAGATATCCATCTGGTCTTGTAGAAGCATTACCACCTGTATTTTTAGCTCCTACTCCTAATAATGAATTATTAGGGAAAGTTAATAGTGTAAAGTGCACTCCTACTCTCCATTCATAATCTCTACCAGATGCTTTATATCTATTTTCATATGATACAGCCCATTCATAGAAGCCCATCTCTTTACCAATTTCTATTCCTAAGCTATCAAGAGATTTCTTTCTATATCTTGTACCAGTGGTATCATTTTTATTTTCATAGAACATTGCATAAGTTTTAACTTTCCAACCTTGACTAGGTTTTCCAATTTTTGCAAATAAACTAAATTCATGTTCTTTAGAATCTTTACCCCAATAATAATTTCCAGCTGAACTCTTCCAACTAGCTTTTTCTGTAAATTTATATCCTACTCCTAGTCTATTATAAGTATAAGTAAGACCTCCAGTAAAGCTAGTCATTGAATTTCTTAGGTTTCCTGTTTGAGCATATCTTTTGTTGTTTCTTTCAATGTTTACATAAAGATTTAAAGACTTTTTATAATTTCCTATTCTAAATGTCTCATCTTTTATTCTTGTTAATTCAAATTGATTATAAAAATCACTTTTTCTATCAAGAATTGCTCTTATTTGATCTATATCATTGGCCGTTATTTCATTTTCTGGTTTTTCATATTCCAATGTAGCATATTTCATAAGTTGTTCTTCTTCAAATCTCTTATCTCTATATGCATAAGAAAAACTATATGTATCAGTATTTCTAATATCATCTTCTATACGATTATTTCCATATCTATATGTTTTATATGAAGCTGCAAAATCTTGTTCAACATCTCCATAAATATTATAAGTAGCAGAATACATTCTATTTTTTCTATTTAAATACTCACCGCTATCAACTTTTAACTTATCTCTACCTTGAGCATAAGTAAAAGCTAATCTGCTATTATCAAACTTATATCCTCCAGTAATTCTATGTTCATTGATATCTTCTCTAAAATTATTAGTAGTATAGAAATCATCACCAACAAAGTCAATATCAGTATTGCTGAATCCTAAATCATATTTTTTAGTTTCAAATTTTACTGAATACTGTCTTGTACTTAAATCATTAACTTTCTTTTCATTTCTAGTTTTAGTTGTATATCTCTTGTCATCAGAATATTTAAAATCTAAATTAGTATCTTCATCAAATTTAATATTTAAACCTGTATGAAGTTCTTCACCATTTTTTGATTTTGTTCCATAAGGATTTTTAGATGTTTTATATCCTATATTATAAGTTGTAACAGTTGATTTCCCATCAAATACTAGAGTGTCATCAAACTTTAGAAAATCACTTTTATTTATCAATCTTCTTTCTTCATTATTTTTATTTCCTGAGAAACTATATTTTTGTCCTTCTATTCTAAATTTATTCGTGACATCTAAACCTGTTCCTTTATATAAAAATAAGTCATTATCCAATTTTAAATTTAAAAGGTTTGTTTTATCTGATGAAGCATCAAACTCATCATGTCTAAATGTTACATCTAAACCAAGAGTTCCTTTATCTGCTAATTCAATATTTTTTCTACCTAATTCAAGTTCATAGAATGAAGATTTATTTTCATAACTTCTGTAGGTTCCATCAAATAGTCCATCTCTTGACCATATTTCTGAATTATTTTTTCCAAAGCCAACTCTATAAATCTCATTATCATTATATAGATTTAAATCTGCTCTTCTTTCTAAAGTATTTTCATAGATAGTATTTTCAAATCTGTTAAATTCAGCTAACCTATTGTCACCCAATACAATCTTCCTATATGTATCTCTAGCTTCATCTAATTTTCTATCTAAGAAATTATAAGCAAATGTTGGAGTAAAAGTATATCTACCCATTTTATAATTTCCTAAAGAAAGTTTGATGTTTTCAAAATTGTTATAATCATATTTTGCAACAGTAGTTGGAGTATACGAAAAATCTATTCCTAAGATATTTCTCTTTTTAGCTGAGGTATTAATATCTTCTTCCCAGAAACTAAATCTTCTGTAGTCATCTCCCTTTCTCTTATCATAAGAAATACTCGCTCCATTTTCTTTTAATAATAAATCTGCTCCAATTCTTTCGTTTCTTGCCATTAAGTCACTAGCAGTAGAACCTGGATCCATATCATATAAATAATCATATCTAACATTGAATTTATACTTATCATTATCTTTAGTCAATGAAAGATTCGTGTACAAGTCATGGTCAATAGTAGATCCATAAGATATATCATCTATACTATCATATACTAAAAGTCCATAAGCTTTTTTATCACTTACTAAACTCATTTTCCCTGAAAAACTTATGTCTTTCTTTTCACCTAAATTATATAGATTTGAATCTAAAGTATAGAAACCTATATTTTTATCAAATTTATATCTATCTAAACCTAGAGAATTATAGACATTATTATCATCAAATTTTTCCATAACATCAGCTAAACTACCAACCATACTTCTAGTTGAATTCACTGATAGGAAATGGAAATTCCCATTCTCTCCTTCATAGTCATGACTCAATTCAACTTTATATCTTTTACGTCTTTTTTCATATTCAGGTAGTTCATTTGAAGCAGTAGGTTTTTCTTTATTTTTTGCATAGATCAACCAGTCATCTATATTTAATCTAGTTTCACCAATTTTATCAAATTTATACCAGTTTTCCCATCTTCCAACTAAGATACCCATTTTATCTGCAAACTTAGGAGCAAATCCTCCTCTAAATTTATCTTTTCTATTTCCATAAAGGAATCCCATTGAAGTCGCAGCTCCATAGTCATCAGAAGATTGTATAGTAACAAATAAAGGGACAGTAGAACCTGATCTTATATTCGCTCTAAACCAAGGAAAATGAAAAGGCATAACATCTTTTCCCTTTATAAATAAATCAGATTTTTTTAATGTTATTTGCTTATCTGGCTCAATTAAAACATCTGATGAAAAAATATGATATCCTGCTTTTTCAGGTTCTTTTTGGAAATTAACTATATTAAAATCCGTTGTAACCCAAGCATCTTTTGCATTTATTTTTTCATCTGAATATTTTATTAGAGGACTTCCAAAATATATCTTATCATTAGGAGCTTCTGCTCCCGTCATTTTAGCAACATTTACATAGGCGAAACTATTATAAAATTCTCCTTCTTCATTGGTTTGAGATATCTTTCCACCTTCAGTTTCTATTTTAATATTTCCTGTTGGTTGAGCAATATTCATTATTGCATTGTCTTCAAAAGATATTTCACCTGTTTCTGGATTTCTTCTAAACTTATAGAATAGTCCTTTCATATTTCCATTAGTAACAGCAACTCCATGATCTGAAGTTAAAGTATTATCATTTAAATCTATAACTACTTCATCTGAGTCAGCAGTTATAGTTTCTGAATAGGCGTTATTTACTATCATAGCTGATAGAATAAACAAAAACATGAATTTTCTTCTCATCAAAATTCTCCCTAAAATTAAATTTATGTTAAAAATTATACCATATTTCTATTATTTTTTAAAATTTAATTATCTATTATTAATTTTTATATCTCTTTTTAAATTTCTTTCTTGGTCTTTCTTAGCAATACTTTCTCTTTTATCATAAGTTTTCTTACCTTTAGCTATTGCTATCTGGACTTTCACATAACCTTTTGATAGATGAACATCTAAGGGAACAATTGTATAACCTTTTATTTTAACCTTCTCATGTATCTTTTTGATTTCTTTTCTATGTAAAAGTAATTTTCTAACTCTTCTTTCTTCAGGATTATATATACTACCATATTCCCAAGGTACAACTGACATTCCCATTATAAATATTTCGTCATTTATAATTCTTACAAATGATTCTTTTATACTAACTTTTCCAGCTTTTATTGATTTTACTTCGCTGCCTTTAAGTTCTATTCCAGCTTCATACTTTTCCTCTATGAAGTAATCAAAAAATGCTTTTTTATTATTTGCAATTATCATAATTTCCTCTCTTTAGTATTTATCTTTCAATGGAACTACTGCAATTTCTAAAGTTAATAAATCAGCTTTCTCTACAAGTGCATTAACCTTATCTCCTAAAGAAAAAACTGTTCCATGATGACGATCTACCATACAATAATTTTCTTCATCAAAATCATAAAAATTATTTGAAGTTGTTACATCCCAACTACACTCTATATGTTCACTTGTTTCAAAAAAGACTTTTCTTGAAGCAAAACCTGTAACCATAAGCTCAAGCTCTTTTCCAACATCTTTTTTCATATATTCAACTAATTTTATTCTAACACTTTCATCTTCAGCTTTCATAGCTACTCTTTCAGTTTTAGATATATGATGAGCTATTTCATCTAAGTCAGCTAATCTTAACTGTTTGACAGAATTATTTATACTTGAAAATAAAACTCTATGAACCATTAAATCAGCATATCTTCTTATAGGAGATGTAAAGTGAGTATAATGTGAAGATGCTAATCCAAAATGTCCTATATCATCTACAGTATATCTTGCTTGTTTTAAAGATGTTAAAATAGTCTTATGTACAAGCATACTCGTTTCTTGATTTTTAGATCTTTCTATAATTTCTTGGAATTGTTTAGGATGAAGATTATCAAAATTAGGTATCTTATATCCAAACTTTGCAAGCATTTCATTCAATTTGAAAACTTTTTCTCTATCAGGCTTTTCATGGGTTCTATATATTGAAGCCAATTCTAACCAATATATTCTTTCTGCAACAGTTTCATTTGCAGCTATCATAAAGTCTTCTATAATTTTTTCACCTTCTCCTCTTTCTCTTAAAAGGACTTCTTCGACTTTATTATTTTCTTCATCTAATACAACTTTAAGCTCTGGAAGTTCAAAATCAATGCTTCCTCTTGTATGTTTCTTATTTCTTAATATTTTAGACAGTTCTAACATTTCTTTTAACATTTCATGAATATCTGAATATTTATCTATTAATTTTTCATTACCATCTAAAATTGCATTTACATCTTTATAAGTCATTCTATGAACAGACTTTATAACAGACTTATAAACCTCATAGTTTACTACATCACCTTTAAGATCAATTTCCATTTCACAAGCAAAAGTTGCCTTATCTTCTCTTTCGTTTAAAGAACAAATTCCATTAGAAATTTCTTTTGGAAACATTGGTAAAACTCTGTCTACTAAATAAACTGAATTTCCTCTATTTCTTGCTTCTAAATCAAGAGTAGAATCCTTTTTTACATAGTATGAAACATCAGCAATAGCAACTATCAGTCTATAATTACCATTTTTCAATTTTTCAACATAAACAGCATCATCTAAATCCTTAGCATCTGCTCCATCTATAGTTATTATAGGAAGCTCTGTTAAATCTTTTCTGTCTGTATAATCAATTTTTCTTTTTATAACTTCCCTAACTTCTTGCATTGCTTCATCAGAGAAATGATCACTTAGACCTTCTCTATATATAAGAGCTTCTATCATATTTTTACTATTTGTTGATGAACCTAGAATCTTTATAATCTTTCCTTCAGGCTTTCTATTTTCATCACCCCAAAATGTTATTTCAGCTACCACTATATCTCTATGATCTGCATTTCCTACTTGAGAATTTGGAATATAAATATCACTTCCTAATGCATTAGTTGGTAAAACAAAAGAGAAGTTTTTACTTTTTTCTAAGATACCAACAACAGTATTTTTTCTACGTTCAATTATTTTTATAATTTCTCCTTCTGCTCCAGATTTTCCTTGACCATTATGACCTTCACTAGTAATTTTTACTAAAACTTTATCTCCATCAAGAGCTGAATTAAAATTTTCTCTAGCTATATATATTCCATTTTTTTCTTCAGAATTTTCATTATCAACAAAACCAAACTTATTTTTAATAATTCTAAATACCCCTTTGGCATAAAGAGAAGAATCTTCAATTGCTGTTATTCTATTTTTTTTATCTAAAAGTAATTCTCCTGCATCAACCCAAGATAAGATTATAGCTTTATTATCTTTTCTTTTTTTAGGTGACCATTCTAAAAGACTTGTAATTTGGTCAAAAGATAAGTACTTCACTGTTTTTAAAATTTCTTTAATTTTCTCTAAGTCTTTTTCTAAATTCATAAATCCTCCCTCTATTATAAATATGTTTTACTCAATTCAGCCAATATATTTTCCTTCAATTGAGAGGTATTAGGATGTGACCTTTTTCCTATACTTTCTAAATATTTTTCCTTATGCTCTATTTCCATAAGTATTCCTTTATTTAAATTTTTAAAAGTTTCTTCCCTTATTTCAGTCACACTAGGGTAATTTCTTCCATACTCTATTGCATCTGCTATATATATTATCTTTTCAACTAAAGTCATATCTTTTGAGCCTATAGTATGATATTTTATAGCATTCAAAACTTCACTGTCTTTTATCTCAAATTCTTTATTAACATAATAAGCTCCAGCAAAACCATGTAAGATTTCATTATTTTCTAAATCTTCTTCTGATAATTCATTTAAAAAATTATTTTTACAGATAGTTTTTATATACTCCATATCCATTTCTTTACATATATCATGAAGCAAGGCAGCTAACTTGCATTTCTCAACATCAGCCTTATATATATCAGCTAATTTCTCTGCCATTTCTACAACTCCAAGGGTGTGTGTAAATCTTTTTAAACTCATTTTAGATTTTACAATTTCTTTTAATTGATTAAAATTATATTTCATATTAATCACCTTCTAATTACTTATTATACCATAATAAATGAAAAGTCTATCA
>ERZ773031.404-NODE-404-length-24130-cov-5.627497_pt1 | contig 24130 bp, 11 predicted proteins | sample MGYA00511666_ERZ773031 | MGnify/ENA primary metagenome ERZ773031 (study PRJEB29015, sample SAMEA2738135) | human oral metagenome | biome: human oral; feature: human-associated habitat; material: saliva | place: China | collected 2250 ...
TTTCGGGTCAGTTGCCAACTTACCGTTATTATAAGTATAGTAGATGCTCTCCTGTCCCTTGACAAAGAAGCGGTTTATCGAGCAATCAAACAGATCCTTTGAACTGCTCTCCGTCTTGACCATGATGGAAAAGCCGTAAACCTCGCCAATCTTGTTGTACTCGCTCTTGGTACGAGCCTTTTCCTCTATCTCATGCAGACGGGCGGCGATGACCTTTATGTCGGTACTGTCCTCCACACCTTTAATGACAAGTTTATTGATAGGATTACCTTCTTTGTCACGCTCCACACGCTTCTCAAAGCACGCCAAGTCTGCCTTGGCTTCCTTGATCTTGTCTGAATGGAAAGACACGGAGCTGTCAATCTCCGCCAACTTGCCCGTTGCGGCATCACGCTCACGGAGGAAATTCTTACGCTCTGATTCCAGCGTGGCAATCTTCTTGTCGAGTTTGGCTTTCTCTAACAAGTCCGTATTACCAGATAGCACGGCAACATACTCTGAAAAGTTCATACCGCTATCCTCGTCCATCGATCCCTCGTCAATGGTACGACTACCGAGCGTGTTGGTCTTCAACTGATTGATAAACAATTGCTTGTTATGTAGTAGGTTGAACTTATAACTGTCCAACGACCGCTCCACGGCATAGATAATCACATCGACCTTGTTGTCAGCAAATTCTTTGGCAACCATATTACCTTTACGAATTGCCCGACCATTTCGCTGCTCCAAATCTGAGGGTCGCCAGGGTGTATCAAGTTGATGCACCGCCACCGCACGCTGCTGGGCGTTGACACCCGTTCCAAGCATAGAAGTAGAACCGAAAATGATGCGGATGTCTCCACGATTCATCGCTTCTACCATCGCTTTTTTGGCTTTCTCGTTCTTGCACTCCTGAATAAAGCGTATCTCGTAAGACGGGATATGATAATCTTCTACCAATTTACGCTTCACCTCAGAATAGATATTAAAGTCTCCGCCGGGCTTGTAAGTACCCAAGTCAGAGAACACAAACTGCGTACCCTTCTGTGCATCATACTTCTGATAGTAGTCATTAAGTAGCTTTGCACAATGGCTTGCCTTGTTGTCAATATGATCCGAGTACCCGTTTTCGTCTATCATGCGTAGATCCAGGCTCATTTTGCGGGCGTAATCAGTTGCAATCAGCATCTTTGCCTTTTCCTCACTCTCGCTCAACGGCGCACGCCCCAAAAGCGTGGCATCACCGTTTTTGGCAAACTCCATCAACTTGCCGATAAACTCCTCCTGTTCAGGTGTCGGCGGAATGTTATGGAGTATCTCGTTTTTTTCGGGACGATCGATGCCTATATCCTTTGCTGTGCGGAAATCGCAAATCTCCGCATAGAACGAGGCAAGTTCAGGCACTTTAATAAAGGTTCTGAAGCGTTCCTTCTGAATAATCTCATTGGTGATGGAAAACTCATAGTCAGTGGACTTCTTGGCAAAGACCGCAGCCCATGCGTCGAAACTGTTAATGCCCTGCTTCTCCAAGGCTTGCGGGCGCAAGTATTTGAAGAGCAAATATAATTCTGTTAGCGAATTACTGATAGTAGTTCCCGAAAGAAAAGTTGCTCCCAAGTCCTTGCCTGACCGCTCCTGTATGGTGCGAATGGCAAAGAGCATATTGAGCGCACGCTGTGAGCCATCCGGATTGCCCAAGCCCGACACTCTGTCGTGGCGAGTATTGAACATCAGGTTCTTGAATTGGTGGCTTTCATCTACAAAAAGGTGGTCAATACCCATCATCTTAAAGTCCACGGCATCGTCCTTGCGCTCGGCAATGCTGTCTTGAATGTCCTGTAACTTGGCTTCCAAGGTCTGCTTACGTTTTTCTAAGCCTTTGAGCATGGCACGGGAGATGTCCGCTCCCTGCATACGGAGCACTTCAAGATTTTCTTCTACAGAATCTTTTTCTTTCTGCAAAATCGCTTCTTGTATCTCCAATGCTTGCGGTATCATGCCGAACTGCTCATGCGTGAGGATAATGCAGTCCCAATCATTATTCTTGATGTCATTGAAGATGCGTTGGCGATTCTGCTTGCTGAAGTCATTCTTTCCCGGATAGAGTATCTTGGCATTGGGATAAGCCTTGCGAAAAGTGTCGGCAATATCGAATACATTTGCTTTGAGTCCAATAATCATCGGTTTGTTAGCCAATCCCAACCGCTTCATCTCGTAGGCTGCTGTACACATGATAAGCGTCTTACCTGCACCGACCTCGTGGTCGCAGATACCACCTCCATTGGTCTTCAGCATCCACACGGCATCTTTCTGACTCTTATAAAGGTCTTGTATGCCCAATCTTTTAAGGTCGAGGTCGGGAAACGACTGATGCGTACCGTCGAAGTTGGGACGCACAAAGCAGTTAAAAAGGCGGTTGTAACGGTCAGAGAGCTGCTCCTTGAACGTGTCGGGTGTCCGTCCGAGCCAATCTACAAAGCCTTGTCTGATTTCCTCAATCTTGGCATTTGCCATCTGTATGGCATGACCGTCACGAACCTTAATCGTCTTCTCATTACCCTCCGCATCAAGTATGGTCTTGCTTTTGTTAATGTCAGGAATGGTATTGTGAAGTGCGTGCTTCAATAAATTGAGTCCGTCATAGCGTCTAAACTCACCTTGTACAGCATATTTGTGCCAGATATTACCGTTCTTTTGGTCGCAGCCAATGGCATACTCGTCCATATTAGAATGATAACTCACCCTGATGTCCGTCTCGAAGAACTCCGAGGCGAACTTGCCATAGACTTTCGCGGGTATCCAGCGTTCACCGAGGTTGAAATCCAAATCAGCAAAGGGAATGGGCGTGGGAGTGGCGGCACGCAGGGCAGTCAGACTCTGTTTCGCTTCCTCATGCTCCGGATGATCCAAGAGCCACGACTCGATACGCTCCGCCTTTTCAATCACATTGCCAGAAATAAACTTGTCGGCTACCTCATAGCTGTCCTCTTCGGGATTGTAGAAGATGCGTCCTTCCAAAGCAGAAAGCATATCGCTCTCTTCCATATCGGGAAGCAAAGAACTCATATAGTCAAGCTCCACCGTGCCGTATTTGTTGAGTGATGCGCCCAATGCCTCCATCGGGTCTGAAGCTATGGACAGTTCGGAGGTGGAAAAAGCCGTCGGGTGGTCGAAGATGTCCGCCTTGATGTACTTGCCGTTCTCGGAGCGTTCCAAGAACAGCATTTCCACTCCGGTGGCATCCATCTTGATGACATCGGTGTTTGTCTTCTGGTTGAAGTACCCCCAACGACCTACATAGCCGTCATAAAGCCGATTGAGTTTCTCACGCTCTTCCTTGTCCTCCGCTTGGTTGTTCGCCTCATAATCATAGAGTCGGTGATAACTCTCCCTAATCTCAATATATGCTTTCAGCCGTGAGAGCTGAGCAAAGGGTAAGTCCATCGGGTTGAAGGTAGGATGTCGTTTCAAGTCAGACAGGAAACCTACCTGCCCATTCTGTACGACTATCGAGCCGTCACGCAAATGTGAGTCGGGAGAAGAAAGGAACGGACGCGGTGAAGCATCAAACTCTTTCTTAACCTCTGCTATGGGCTGTGGCTTGCGAGGTTCGGCTTCCTCCATAAAGTCAAAGAGCGAGGGCTCTCTGACGGGAGCAGATGCAGTTTTCTTGCTTCTGCGGGAACTGCTTGGCGTGCTTCTTGCCGGCTTGGGTTGCCTGCTCGCAGAAAGTGGTTGGTTATCGCTGACCTTCTTTTGTTGAGCAGCCTCTTTGATTTCATTATTTACACGGGCTACATCTTGTGTCCAAAGACTATATTCCTCTGGGGCAAACAAGAACTGTTCCATGGCTTCTGTCTCTATGGTGCTATCCATAATCGGATGATGGTCTTCATCAAAGAATACCGTCTGACCGTTCATCTCGCGTGGGGCTTCCACGTCTGTGCGAATTTCACGGCTTTCTTGTTCGTATTGTCTTTGAAGGGTAATTACGGGGACACCTTCTGGGGCTGGTTCGGTTTCAGGCTCTGTATGTAAAACTGGCGCAGCTTCTTCGACTTTCAAAACCTCCTCGACTTGTTCTACCATTGCTTGTGGTTGATTGTCTTCCTGTACAGGTTTCTGCACTTCCTGACGGCTTTCATCCTTGATTTCCTCAATGATGGGTTCTTTAGTGTATTGTCCTCTGACAATCTCTTCCAGTTCTGCTATCTCGTGCAATTTAGTGGGTTTGAAGTATAAGTCCCGTTCTATACCCAATCCGTGTATCTTGACTTCCTCCATTTCTTTGAGGGACATATACCCAAGTTCCCAACCATAGCCCATCGTAACGGCTCCGAAGCCGATGCGTTCCTTGGGGTCGTATTCCAGCATATAGGCGGTATAGGCTCCCATAGGGAAAAAGTAGCGAGCGTATGCTGTGCGGTCGCCGATGAGTTGCTTTTCTGTTGCATAGAGTTTGGGAAGTTGCTTCTTAGTGCTGTCGGGCATCAAATTGTAAGCATTTTCTTCTTCTTTTTCATCTTCCTTATCCTCTTTCTTTTCCTCCTTATCCTTGGATTCTTGTAACAGAGGTGGTTGTTCTGTTTTTAGACCTCCTTGCACTTTCTGCACCATCTTGTCCACGTGTACCTGCCATTCCTCCTCGGTCATGGGTATGCCGGTTTCGTAGAGCTTGCGGTCGAAACGCTGCTCCACTTCCAAGGATAGTTGTGTACACAGACTGTCAGCCATATCCTCGATACTGCCGTCAAACGTATATTCCCAAGCGGGCTTACCATAAGGGTCTGTACCCATCGTGCGCTCTGTGGCAATCGTGCGGTGGGAAATGTCCTTCCATTCGCCCTCAAAGAGGGAGTTATGGTTAAACGCAATAGAAAAGCCGTCGCCTTTGGGAACAGAGGCGGTTTGTACAAACTGCTGTTCGATGCCCTCACCAATTTCCTTGCCCGATTGTTTTTGCAGGACAATCAGGTCGCTGCCCACATCCGTACCTGCATTCTCGGAGAACATACCCGAAGGTAGGCGGATGGCGGAGATAAGACGGCTATTCTGCAAGAGGTAACGGCGGATGGCTTCATTCTTGGGGCTGTCCAATACACCCTGCGAGGTAATAAATGCAAGAAGTCCGCCCTCCTTGATAGTGTCCAGCCCTTTTACAAAGAAATAATTGTGAATGGTTCTGGTGGATTCCCGTTTAAGGATATTCTCTCCCTTGCTATAACTACGGTCATAAACCATAAAGTCGCCAAAGGGGATGTTGCTGGTAATCAGGTCGTACTTGTCCTTTTCTTCCAGTTCTCCGATGGCTTCAAAGGGTTCTTGCCGAACAAAGATATTATCCTTGCCGTAAGGATGAAGGGCTTGTGTGATGCGCGCCGTCAGTAGGTCTTTCTCCATCGCATCGACCATACCGGCACTTTTGGCAAAGGTTTCGGTAAAGGCTCCCATACCTGCTGAAGGGTCTAAGCACCTTCTTACTTGCACGTCGGCAGCACTAAGGGCTTCGGCAATGGCGGAGACGATACGGGTGTCGGTATAGAAGGAGGTCAGTACGCTTGCCTTGATACTCTCCCAATAGCGTTTGGCGGTGCTGGCATCGACGGCATCACGGTAAATCATCTGTTTGAGCCTTTGGGTAGGCGCGAACAGGTTTTGCTCCGATGCGCTCCAATAGCGGAGGTCATCGGGATTATCACAACGGTTCAACACGCATTTCAGACCACCGAAACCTTGATAACCTCTGAGCAGGACTTTCTCGGCTTCGGTGGCTTCACGTCGTTCTTTTTCTAATCGGAGGATTACACGGATGGCTTCCGTATTGCCCTCCAAGACTGCTTTCTTATTGTATGCCATAATTTTTCTGTTTAAGATGGAGAGGAAAAATTAGTCGGAAGATAATTTTTCCTATCTCCCAACTAATTTGTTTTATCTCTGAGTCTGTGGTAACTATCTCCCTCGTGCTTTTCCTTTCTTTCCTTCAAACTCAAAGGCGGTGGTGTGGTCTTCGCCCAAAACAAGACGTGCGTTGAACTTCTTGCCTGCCTTGCTCGTCAAGCCTTTGAGGATAGGCGTTCGCCCGGTAGTTATCAAATCACGGATATTGTCCTCGGAAAGGAACGTGCCGCAGATTTCACGGAAGATGTGAAAGTCGCAGCCCTCGTGCCTGCATTTCGCAATTTTGGCATAGATGCCCACACTCTCATTGCTGCATTTGGGGCAGTGGTAGGTGGGATAGGACTTTTGTACCTGTGGAGCAAGGGCAAGGAGTTCCTCGCAAATCGTCTCCACATAGGAGTTGATGCCTTGTGCGAACTTCTCGGGTGGCATTTGTCCAGCCTCGATGGCGGCAAGGGTCAGTTCCCACGAGCCTGTCATCTCTGCATTGGCAATTCGTTTATCCTTGACAATCTCATAGACTGCCAAGCCTTTCTCTGTCGGGACTACCGTTTTCTTTTCTCTTCGGATATAGTCTCGCAGAATCAATGTCTCGATGATATTGGCACGAGTGGCTGGTGTACCGATGCCGCACTCTGCCATTGCTCTTTTACTTTCTGCATCTGCGACCTCTTTCCCTGCGTTTTCCATAGCAGAAAGCAAAGTCGCTTCTGTATAGAGCGGTTTGGGCTTGGTCTTGTGCTCGGTAATTTCTGAAGAAAGCAGTGGTAACACCTCGTTTTCTATTAGATTGGGCAATACGGATAAAGTCTGTTCTTCTTCCTCTTTGCCTTTTTCATCGTTCGTGCCAGTACTATGCTGCACGGCTTTCCAGCCCAAGGAGATACTTCGGCACGCCTTCCAAATGTAGGTGTTTGTACCGTCTGTCAGTTCCGCCTGCATCCTCTCCTCCTCTGAATCGGGAGAAAAGGCTTCGATGAAACGATGGACTACCATTTGGTAGATGGTCGTTTCATCTGTCGATAGTCCCGATGTTGTTTCACCCGTAGGGATAATGGCGTGGTGATCAGTTACCTTGCCGTTGTCCACCGAGTGGCGGTTAAGTGGTGTCGGAAGTGCAGTGCCTATCTTGCCAAGTAAAGTGGGTACTTCCTCGAAAACGTCTTCACTGATGTATCGACTGCCGGTGCGGGGATAGGTCGTGATTTTCTTCTCATAGAGGCTTTGTGCGATTGAGAGGGTCTTATCTGCTGAAAAGCCGTGCTTTCGGTTGGCTTCCTTCTGTAGGGAGGTAAGGTCGAACAAGAGGGGTGGCGACGTATGTCCCACCTTTTTTGCGACCGAAGTCACGGTAAGCCGGCTCTGTTCGCGAAGCATGGCGAGAGCGGACTGTGCATCGGCTTCATTGTCAAATGCACTACTGCTCACAGCTTTCAGCGATACGCCCTCTTTCTCTGCTGCTACGGAGAGTTTCCAATAGGGGACGGAAGAAAAATCACGATTTTCTATGTACCGACGGCAGACCATAGCAAGAGCTGGGGTTTGTACCCGTCCCAAGGAATAGCCGCCTTTGCGGACGATGGACAATGCACGGCTGGCATTGATACCCACCAACCAGTCGGCTTCGCTTCTTGCTTTGGCGGAATAATAGAGATTGTCGTAACTGCTTCCTGGTTTGAGGTTGGAAAGTCCCTCACGGATGGCTTTATCGGTGAGGGAGGAAATCCACAAGCGGTCGTAAAGCTTGTGACAATTGAGATAGGAATAGATGTAGCGAAAGATAAGCTCACCCTCTCGTCCTGCATCAGTAGCGACGATGATACGGTCCGTCTTGTCGAAGCATGAACGGATGACTTTAAGTTGCTTCAATGCTGCAGGGTCTGATATATACTCCTTATCCTTATGTACCTGTCGTACCACTAACTGAAAGGGATTGGGACGGATGGGCAAGTCTTCACGCTTATAAGCGGAAAAACCGTAGGCTTCAGGCATAGCAAGGGCGATGAGGTGTCCCACTGCCCAAGTTACCACATAACCGTTACCTTCTAAAAAACCGTCTTGTCTGTTGTTTGCTTCTACGATACGGGCTATATCTCTGGCTACCGAGGGTTTCTCGGCAATAATACATATATTCATTTGTTTTTATAATTTTAATTTGTAACTTTGCACCAATATATTTTCTGCACTTTGTGTGGAATATCATCAGGCTTTGGTATAATCAGTCATATACTGCCTTTATTGATAAGTTTTACAGCAGATTGCTTGACAATCTTAAGTTTTACCAGAAAGGAGAAACAGTTTATGAATTCAAATTATATTATATTGGCTCTTGGGGTTGTGGCAGATAAAGACCTTTGTACATAAAGATGATATATTCCTAATACATATAGTGATTAACCCCGCTGCCGCCACATACAGAGACTCGCTTTTGCGAGTCTCTTGTTTTTTACATCTTACGTCCGCGACGCTGTTGTTTTTTCTCGTCCTGCTTCTGCTTTTGGGCGGCAGTGGGCTGCGTCTGCCCGGACTTTAACGGCTCATTTACGTTCTTGGTGGCTTCGTTGGTCTTGCCGTGGTTGTTCACGGCTACCTGCGTTTTGTGTTCTTCGGCTACTGCAACCACCTTTTCTTTGCTGGTTTCCTGCTTCTTGTCAGGATTCCACTTGTAAAAGCGTGGGCGGTTCTGATCCTTGTCCATGCGAACGTATGCGTTGAAAGGTTGCCCTTGTTTATCCACCATATTCTTTAGATATAGTGTACGACCGCTATCCAAGGCTTCACGCTGTTTATCTGATAACTCTAAGCCGCAAAGCTTATGGGGAACACCTTGCTGCTGTGTCTGTTTGTGTTCCTGTCGTTCTCTTAAACTCTTGTTGTCACCAAAGATGAACTCAATGCCCTTTCGCTCGGCATTGACCTGAAGCGTGGCATTAAAAGACTTGCCGCTCTTGGCAGTCATGCCTTCAACCTTCACGGCTTTACCTTCCACAAGGTCTTTATACTGAGCGTCAGAAAGAGTCACACCCTTGATTTCCTTGGGGATATTTACACGGTCGGCACGCAGGGCTATGATTTCATTGGTCTGCGGGTCGATAGAGACGTAGGCAGAGAAAGGCTCAGCGTTCTTGGGAGTCACTTCGATGGTTTTACCGAGATTGCCCGTAGTGAGAAGTGCCTCCTTTTCTTCGGGAGAGAACTTGTAGCCCATATAGGGAAAGTCAAGCTGTGGTTCTTTTCTCAAAGGATGAATTGCCAAGCCGACATTGCCGTTATCGTCCGTGCGGAAAGCAAGGCGGGCTTCGGTGTAGATAGTAGTGTCTCCAATAGGTACGGCAATCGTCAAGAGATTGCTCTTCTGCCAATTGAGCATCTTGTCTAATTCTCCACTCTGCTCCAATCGCTCACGGGTAAGTCCGAGATTATCGAGTTGCTTCCAATCAACCTTCGACTCATCGATGGCAGTAGCATTCTTCTGCTGGGGCAGATAGTCCTCAAAGGGAACACCCATCTCTGCCAGCTGCTGCTTACTTTCGGACTTCTCACGGCTTTGCAGCATGGTGCGCAAGTTGTCTACGCTCTGCTCCACATTGTCTGCCAATACCTTGTACAGTCCAAAATGAGTCGGGTTATTGAACTGTTTGAGGAAGTTGGCCATGAAATTCTTCAGAAGTCCATCCTTGTTGTTGAACTTCAAGAATGCCGCTTGGTTGGCAGCGACAGCCTCGGTGGTTTTAAGGTTTCCCTTGTCGTCAATACCAGAAACTACGGAGAGTTTTCCCATTTCCTTTTCGTTCTTTACTTCCGTGCGGTCTTCCAAGACCAGCACATAGTTGTCATTGCTGTTTGATTCCATTTTTTGTATTTAAGATGAATAAATAACTATTTTCTGCAAAAATACATGTATAAAACAAGCCTTTTATAAGGCAAGGATATAGCAGGAAATGATGGGGAAATATTGGAAATATGAAGATTTTTCGGAATTTCTGTGAACGTTCTTGCTTAATCTGATCAGAAAAGAGTACCTTTGTGTGGAATATAATCATTGTCCAGATAAATAAAATCATCGTATGGCGATAATAAATAGAATCAAAATTATGCTTGTTGAAAAACAACGAACAAGCAAATGGCTTGCAGAACAACTCGGAAAGTCGGAAAATACTGTCTCGAAATGGTGTTCCAACAAGGTTCAACCCTCTTTGGAAAATCTTTACGAAATTGCTAAGCTGTTAGATATAGAAGTACGTTCTTTAATTTGTTCTTCAAAAGAATAAGTATGAAACTATTACGTATTCTTTTGATAATAGATACTAAGAAATCTATTAGTGATAGACATTTTGCTAAAAGCTTTAATTGTAATTCTAACTATGGTTATAACTAAATATACATTTTCAGGACACGAATCATTCCCCTGTAAGACATTGTGGCTTAAAAAAGGATATGATTTTGTTCTAGAAAATAATGATTGGAACAATCTTTACTCTGTTGTTAAACTCGGAGTTGGGAAAAATATGGTAGCATCTATACGTTATTGGATGCGATCTTTTGGTCTAATAAATAATGATGGGGTAACTGATGTTGCTCATCTAATTTTTGATTCAAATAGTGGTACAGATCCTTTTATGGAAGATCTAGGTACATTATGGCTTTTACATTACCAACTTGTAAGATCTAATGAAGCAACCCTTTATAATTTATTTTTTACACGATTTCAGCGAGAACGTATGACTTTTGACAGAAATCATGTTGTTGCATTTGTCAAACGTTTTATGCTTGAGAATGGGAAAATAAAACAGTTTAACGAAAATACTATAAAAAAAGACGTTGGCGTTCTTTTGCAAAACTATTCTCTTTCACGCACACCCTCTTCTATGGAAGATTATTCTGTTCTATTAGCAGATTTAGATTTAATATCGTTATCAAGTGATGAAAAACAATACTCTTTTAATATTGAAGGAAAGAGACAATTACCTATTGAGATACTCCTTTACGCTATCGTTAAGGAAAAAGGTAATACTGATAGTGTAGACTATGATACACTTCAGATGATAGGCAATGTATTCTGTCTTAACGATATGGGGCTCATCAATATACTTATGAAACTACAGACAAAATTCCCAAATATATTTCGTTATACCGATACAGCAGGATTGAGACAAGTACAATTTCTCAAGAGAGTGCTACCCTACGAAGTTCTTAAATATTACTATAGAAATGAAGAATTATAGTCCATCGGCCAATATAGAATCCGGGGTTACAGGTAATGAAAAATACATTATTACACCCAATGTTCAAAAAGTAGCGGGCGAAATCGTTAATCAGTATCAAGCAGGCATTCATTCTTTTACCATCATTGGGACATATGGTACAGGAAAGTCGTGTTTCCTTCTGAAATTAGAACGAGACCTAATTGGATTTGATTCTGAGGCTGCTTTGATAAAAAACCTAAGAGTCTTAGCTCCAGTTAGCGGAGTTGACATACTAAACATAATTGGAGAGTATTCTTCATTAGAGCGGCTAATAATTGATAAATTAAATAAGAAGGCGAATGGAGATACTGCGATAGAACTATTAAAAAACTATTACAATAGATTGAAAAGGCAGAATAAAATGCTAGTAATAGTCATTGATGAATTTGGTAAACTTCTTGAACACGCAGCAAAAAATGAAGTTGAGAAAGAACTATACTTTGTGCAACAGCTGGCAGAGTTTGTCAATATGCCTGAAAGAAATATTCTTTTGCTAACAACTCTCCATCAAAATTTTAGTTCATATGCATCCAAACTCAGTTCGGTTCAAAAGAACGAATGGACAAAAGTAAAAGGACGCTTCCAAGAAGTGGTGTTTGCAGAACCTGTAGAGCAGTTGTTGTATATGGCTGCGGAGTCTCTTAACAATGAGGTTATCAATGCTGACATGCAGGCATCTAGTATTTATGCAATGGCTCTAAAGTGTAAGCTTATAGTGCCGACACTCAAAGAAGAGACGATACGAAAACTCTTTCCTTTAGATGCATTTTCTGCAGTAATACTCACAAAGGCTATTCAAAAATATGGCCAGAATGAACGTTCTTTGTTTTCATTTCTGAATGCTAATGGATCTCATGCTCTGAATTCTTTTGAGCCTACGCCTACTTGTACATATAATTTGAGTATAGTTTATGATTATCTTGTAGATTATTTCCATTCATATTTGTCTGATGCAAATGCAGATTCAATGGGATGGAGAGCTATCCTTGTAGCCATAGAACGTGTGGAAACTGCCGACTGGAAGACTACTCAATTAATGGAGGAAGCAATAAAGACAATAAAAGCAATCGGTCTTCTCAATATTTTTGGAGGGGCGGGATTCTCTATGTCAAAGAATGAGCTTGTCGATTATATGAAACAAGCTATGTCAATAGATTTTGCAGAAAATTTACTAGATGAACTGATTCGACGTCGTATTATAAGGTATGCAGAGTACAAATCACGATTTATCCTGTTTGAAGGGACTGATGTAAATATTGAAGATGAAATTATAAAAGCTTCGACTATTGTATCTATTCCAACGAACCCTGTTGATTCTCTTAGAGACATTTTAGGCAATCATATAGTTCCTGTTAAGGCATATTATTACTATAGTGGTACACCTCGCTATTTTGAGTATCTTCTCTCTGAAAGTCCTTTGGATTTAATTCCAGTTGGAGAAGTTGATGGGTTTATTGAATTAATTTTCTCAACAAATGAAAATACAACAGATGAGGTACGAAAGTTTAGTGCAAATTGCGAATATGCACGTGTATTTGCAGTTTTCAACAATACAGAATCTTTTATTTTACATTTGCACAAAATACAGATTTATGACTATATCATTCAAAAAACTTTGATTGATAAGACTGATCATATTGCCTTACGTGAAATTAACAATCTAAAGTCATATGAACATAACTTGTTAAAAAAAGAGCTTAAAGAAAGCCTATTCTCATATAATGGACACGTCGTCTGGTTCTACAAGGGAGAAGAAAAGATAATAAAGAATCAGCGAGACTTCAATTCTTTATTATCTTATGTTTGCAAGGATGTTTATCCTCTTAGTCCTGTTATAAGTAATGAACTTATTAATCGTCATAAACTGAGCGGAAGCATATCTGCCGCACGTATAAAATACTTACAAGCCCTTATTGGTGAATCAGAAAAAGACGATTTTGGATGGGATAAAGAGAAATGCCCTCCAGAGAAATCAATCTATTACACTCTACTCAAAACGACGGGCTTACACAAAGGCGGAGAATTTGCAGAAGAGCCGACAGTAGATAGCATTATGCCCTTATGGAATGCCTGTGAGAGTTTTCTTCGTAGTACTCAAGATAAATCGCGAAAAATATCTGAACTGATTAAGATGCTATCCGAAAAACCCTACAAGGTAAAGATGGGAGTATTGGATTTCTGGATTCCTACATATTTGTATATGAAGCGGCTTGACTATTCTCTATTTGGAAGTAATGGTATGTATATCCCGGAAGTCAATATGGAATTCTTTGATTTATTAAAGAAGCATCCTTCAGATTTTAGTATAAAGGCATATACAGAAGATGGTGTAAAAATAAAATTCTATAACCAATATCGAAGGTTTATCAATGTAAGTGAAGACGAAAAGATTAAAGGAGACAAGTTTATAGAAACAATAAAACCTTTCTTTTCTTTTTATAGCCGTCTGAATGATTATGCTAAATACACACGTAAATTTGACAATATTACAACTCTTCGTTTTCGAGATGTATTGGCTAAAGCCAAGGATCCGGAGAAGACGTTTTTTGAGGATTTACCTGAAGCTTTAGGATACGATAAAAAATCTCTTGACAATGAGGTGTTTGTAAAAAATTATTGCAATCTCATCCAAAAGGCTGTGAGAGAACTTCGTTCGTGTTATAATGCGCTAATAGATCGAATAGAAGGACAATTAATCGAAAGGCTTGAACTACAAGGATATGAATATTCAGATTACATCATTGAGATTCGTCATCGTCTTTCACATATAAAAGAACATCTCCTGTCGGACAAGCAACATGATTTTTATAATCACGTTATGACAGTATTCGACAATCGACAAGAATGGTTTCAAAGTATTGCATATGCTGCTCTGGATCAACCTCTTGAGCGTTTAAAAGATGACCAAGAGGAACAACTAATAGATAATATCGTATATCTCTTCCGTGAGTGTGAGAAACACTCTATTGTTTCTGAAGCCATGTCTTTTCAAATAAATGCTGAAGAGAGAAAACGCTCTAAAGAGTTAGAAACGAAAATAGAGAAGCTATTGTCAGAGGATGTTAATCTCAATATCTATGCTTTGATGAATTTATTGAAAAAGAAAATGAAATGACAAACGTAAGACATATACTCGGCATATCAGGAGGCAAAGATAGTGCTGCCCTTTCTATCTATCTAAAGCAGAAATATCCTCAGATGAAGATAGAGTATTACAATTCTGACACGGGTTGCGAGTTGGAAGAGACCGAGAGGCTAATAGATAAACTTGAAGCCTATTTAGGGAGTATTAAGCGATTACGTGCAGCAGAAAGGAGTCCCGAAGCAACTCCCTTTGACCACTTTCTGAAAGCCTGTGGTGGATTTCTTCCATCTCCACAAGCTCGATGGTGTACGCAAAAAATGAAATTAGCTGAATTTGAACAATATGTTGGAGATGATTATGCGGTATCTTATGTCGGCATACGCGGTGATGAAAATCGTGATGGATACATCTCCTCAAAGCCCAATATCCAAGCGGTCTTTCCTTTCCGAAGAAATATTTGGAGCATTGACATTATTAATAAGATTCTCCATAATGATCAGCGGGAACAACTAATTGATATCTATAATCATTTTTATTCGGAGTCCCAGCAAGAAAAAATTATGGGAATATTAAAAAGACCACTTAGTAAACAGTTTTATTATTCTAAAACGCTTAATGCTTTACTTGACATTGACGTAAAATTATTCAACCGCGTAGTTTTTGAGTATCTAAAGACCACAGACTACCCAGTGGGAAAATTGGATTCATTTCCACTAATAGATAATGATGAAGTTCTCGTCAAGGAGGATATATTTCGTTTGTTGCACGAAAGTGGAGTTGGAGTTCCTGCATATTACGAAAAGATACCTTTTGAAGTTGATGGAAAGATTGGAACATACTGTCGAAGCCGTTCAGGCTGTTATTTCTGTTTCTACCAGCAGAAAATTGAATGGGTTTGGCTTTATGAACAGCACCCTGACCTATTTAAAAAGGCAATGGAATACGAAAAAGATGGTTACACCTGGAATCAAGGTGAGAGTTTGGAAGACTTAATTAAGCCTGAACGTATACGTCAAATTAAGTTAGATGCTATTAAACGACAAGAACAAAGAGCAAAGATGAACAGCAATTCTTTGTTGGTAGATATATTCACGGACGATGATAATGACGTTTTATGTGCAAATTGTTTTATTTGACATGAGAAAAGCAGCGTTCTTAAATACACATGATGAAGATAAGTTATATGATATAACTTACTATCATAATCCTAATCATTGGATTGATAATAAAATCGAAGATTTAAATCCAATTTCAGACGTAACTAAGTGGTCTGAAGAAATAAAGTATTATGAAGGAGAAGATATTTCTGATAGCATTAAGAACCTACCAACGAATACTGGTGGTATATATATGTTTTACTTAAAAGGAATCAATCTTCCATTCATAGAGAATTACATTGTTTACATTGGTAGGTGTCATTATTCAAATGGTAGTCAACATATTCGTAAACGAGCAAAAGAATATGATTCTGATAATTCAAGAACAGATATTGTCAGAATGAAAAAATATTGGAAAGATTATCTATTTTATCGTTATTATCCAGAAACAGATAATGAACAAATAGATAAAGATGAGGTTGCTCTTATTCGTGCAATAAGACCTCCTTTTAATTCGGAAATACCAGATAAATTAGATGTTCAACCATCTGAAAAAGCATTTTAATCATGGAGTCAGCAAAAATCCCTGCAATAAAAGGAAAAATTGGAAATACTATTTACTATTGTACCACAATGTCCTTCAGACAAATAAGTTCAATGGTAAAAAAGGTAGACGAGGAATTACATACTGCTAATTCTTTAAAGGAGCAGATACAACGATCCCTCACTAATAACTATATTAAAATAAAAAATTATATACTAAATCGAGAAGATCGTTTTTTTGACAGTTTAGTTCTTGCGGTTTATGATGGAGACCCTTTGTGGACAGAAGTTCGATTTGAGATAGAAAATAGACAGTATCCTAATATTGGGTTATTGGAGTTTTCAGGTCATGAAAAGATTTTCCCAGTTGATGGTCAGCATAGAGTAGAAGGAATCAGAGCTGCATTGGAACAAAATGAAGAGTTGAAAAATGAGACTATTAGTGTAATGCTTATAGGTCATCAAAATACAACAGAAGGAAGGGAAAAATCAAGAAGAATATTCTCAACGCTCAATAGATATGTTAAACCTGTACGTTTAGGAGATATTATCGCCCTTGACGAGGATGATATAGTAGCTATTGTTACACGAGATTTATTGGAAACATATCCTTTGTTTATGGGAGAAAGAATAAAAGCTAGTAATAACAAATCAATCCCTCAGACAGATAAAAAAGCGTTTACTTCATTAATAACTTTATATGAATGTCATCTTTCTCTTTATAAGTCATTTATATCCAAAAAAAATCAGCATCATTATGGGAAATCTCAAATAAAAGATATGCTAAAATCCAGACCGTCCGATGATATTATTGCGGAATTTAATCAGTATTTGGTTGATTTCTGGGATTGTATGAATTCTACTTTTGAAGAGATAGAGGTATACATTAATAATAATTCAGATAATCCCGCTGCAGAACTACGTTCTACAGAAAACGGAGGAAATTTATTTTTCCGTCCAATCGGTTTGTTTCCATTTGTAGAGGCTATTGCTAGAATTTTGTTAGCAACAAATAAGTCATTCGATGAGATAATCTCTGGTTATGTAAATTTGAAACGTAATGTTCATTCTGATATGTGGGATATGATATTATGGAATCCAATAAATAGAAGGATGATTATGAGAAATCAATCATTGGTTTATTATCTATTAATAAAGATAATGGATGATAGCATTTTAACCGAAAGAGAGAATACTAATATGATAAGCAAGTATGCAACAATATTCAACATCGAACTGTCTGAGGCAAGACGAAGAATAGCTACAATAAGATTGTAATTATGCTAAAAGAGGTGATATTTCCAGCACACCGCCATTTCAAATCGCGGACAGAGTGGGAACCTATAGGCTTCTTCTCTGATTGTTTGTGTAATGCCACTAGATTTGATTTAATGTTAGGGTTCTTTTCCTCTTCTGCAATTAATATCTTAGCTGATGGTTTCGCATCGTTTCTATATAATGGTGGACGTATGAATCTAATTGTAAACGACATTCTGACTGAGCAAGATAAAAATGCCATTGCCAGTGGTGAACTTGATTTGTACATACCATTTTTCGATATAACTGACATCGAAAAACTAAAAAATATATTGTCAGAACGAGATACTCATTTCTTCGATTGCCTTGCCTGGCTCATCCGCAACAATCGGCTTGATATTAGAATTATTGCCCCAAAAGATGGCATTGGTATTTCGCACACCAAGACAGGTATTTTTTTTGATGGTGTGAATAAGGTCGGTTTCGATGGCTCTTGCAACTTTTCACGGTCGGCATTGATTGACAATATCGAAAGCCTTACGGCTTTCTGCGATTGGGACGGCAATCCAGCATCCGCTACCATAAATAAAATCAACGGAGAGTTTGAACTTGTGTTTACAGGCAAAGATGAGAATGTTGTTTTTGTTCCAACCGACAGAGTGAAAACCCATATTGCAGAATCGTTCAAAAATAAGGAACTGAAGGATTTACTGGAAGATGAATACAAGTTTATTCAGCAGGATATTGCTGATAAGTTATTGCCAAAATCTGTGACTAAGGCGTTGGAAAAAGCCAAAAACAAAGTTGAGTTCGAGATAGAGAGAATCAAGAAGCAAGGCGAAACTATTGAGTCAATTGATTTTGGTAAGCCTAGTTTCCCATACGAATCTGGTCCACGTGAATATCAGAAACAAGCATTTGAGAATTGGAAGCATAATAAGCAGAAAGGCTTGTTTGTAATGGCGACAGGTACGGGCAAAACTATTACCTCTCTGAATTGTCTTCTTGAGATCTACAACAAGTTAGGCTACTACAAAGCCATTATCCTTGTTCCGACCATTACACTTGTCGAACAATGGGAATCTGAATGTAAAAAGTTCAATTTTAGAACAATCATAAAAGTTTGCTCAAAGTATAACAATTGGAAATCGGCAGCGGCTAATCTTCGCCTGCTCGAAATGACGAACGGCAACAACGATTTGTCATACATTATCATATCAACTTACGCATCGTTTGTCCGTTCCAATGTTTTTATGGAATTGAATCAATTTCCCAAAAATAAACTTTTGTTTATCGCTGACGAGGCTCACAATATGGGTGGCGGATTGATGGCTCAACGCCTTTCTGATATACAATATTTGCGTCGCATAGGACTTTCTGCCACGCCCGAAAGGCAGTTTGACGATACGGGTAACCGAAAACTGATGGATTTCTTTGGCTGTGCCAACAATTACACCTTTGAATATTCAATGGCTGAAGCCATTCAAAATGGTGCTTTGTGCCGTTATTATTACTATCCGCACATTGTTCGACTGACCAAAAACGAAATGGCTGATTATGTTGAACTTTCAAAAAAGATAGTCAAAATAATGGGTTTTCACGATGAGGAAAGTCTGGAACGATTGAAAATGCTTTTACTGAAACGCAAACGTATCATTCACAAAGCAGCCAACAAGTTGTCCGCTTTCCAACAGATTGTTCAACAGCGTATGGAAGAAAAAAATAGTCTGAAATACACGTTGGTCTATGTTCCCGAAGGCAACAAGCCCGACAATTTCGAGGCTGATATTTTCGACCAATCCGACGCCATCGCTTCCGACCCTGAAAGCGAACATCTGATAGACGATTTCACCCGCATTGTCCGTGATATGAATTCCCATATCATAGTCCGTCAGTTTACTTCTGAATCAACCGACCGCAATGCCATGCTCAAAGGCTTTGCTGATGGCAGCATTGATGTGCTTACCTCGATGAAGTGTTTGGACGAAGGTGTTGATGTGCCGCGAAGCGAATTTGCTATATTCTGTGCAAGCACAGGAAACTCACGCCAATTCATTCAACGCCGTGGCCGTGTTCTACGTACACACAAAGACAAACGCTTCGCCATCATTCACGACCTCATCGTAATACCTGACAATGTGTTTGATGAAGAATGCTACGCTTTGGAGAAAAGCCTTGTGCAAAGCGAGTTGAGACGTGTCCGTGATTTTGCATTATTGTCAGAGAATCTGAATGATACCGACAACGAACTGCAAGAAGTATTAAATCATTATAATTTATCCATATTTAATTAGTGAAATATGAGTACATATAAAACCAACGGTGATAAGATTTTACAGGCTGTAATTGCTGATGAACAGCTTCTCAATTTCTATGGCTACAATCCCGATAATTTCAGGTCAATTTCAGAAGCCTTGGATTCTGAAATAGCAGTAATCCAAGCCATAGCACAAATTATCAACCGAAATGAGCAAAAAGCTACCGAAAGGGAAATCTACAATGAAGTCAGTAACTTTTTAAAAGCAAACATATGATTATCAAAGATATAAAAATAAATAACTTCCGTAGTTACTACGGAAGCAATAACCTTTCGTTATCAAAAGGTCTAACTTTGGTTATCGGAGATAATGGTGATGGTAAAACGACCTTATTTGAAGCGTTGGAATGGCTGTTCGACACGACGGGCGAGAACAGAAAAGATTCACACATTTCCGAAAAGCGTAAATCAGAATTAGAAATTGGTGAAAGTGATGAGGTCTCGGTAAGCATAACCTTTGAACATAATGGGGAGAAAGAGATAGAAAAGAGTTTCACTTTTGAGAGAATATCCGGAGATAACATTCGTACAAAGGATTACAAGTTTGTCGGATATTCCATTGTTGGTGCGGAACGTCATTCCATAGCCGGCGACAAGCTGTTGAATGGGTGTTTTGAGCCTGTCTTACGCAAATATTGTTTGTTCAAAGGGGAAAACGAACTCAATGTTTTCGACAATGACACCGCGTTGAAAACGTTGGTTGATACGTTTTCGGGAATCAAGGATTTTGACAAATTGGTTGATCTGACATCAAATTTTGAGCAAAGCTCTGCAAGAGCTGCAAACCGTGAATTGCAAAACGATAAGAAAGTATCGAAGCAGGCGAAAGAATTGAATACACAACTGAATGATGTTACAAACGACATTCAAAGCATCAAGACAGAACTCAATCAAAAGAAAATCTCAATCAATGAATTTTCGTTGAAGTTGGAATTGCTAGAAAAGAACCAAGAAACATCGGAACGCTACCAAGCCATAAAAGAACGTATCAAAGGGTTGAAAGACAAGCAGGCGAAGTTGGTGGCGTGGTCATCGTGCGAGTACAGCACTAACTTGTTGGATGAATATTGGATTTTACGTTCCTTCCCTGCAATCATAAAAGAGTTTTCTGCAAAAGTTTCTGCTTTGAGCAAAGAGAAACGAAGACTTGACAAACAGGAAACAGAACGTCGTGCGAAAGAGGCTGGAGAACGTGAGGCTATCTCAAAAATTCAAAAACTTGCCAATGATGCCGTTCCTTTGCCATGGAATTTGCCCGATGAGGCGACAATGAAAGAAATGATTGATGATGAAATCTGTAAAGTCTGCGGTCGCCCTGCCCCCAAAGATTCGGAGGCTTACGAATTTATGTGTAATAAACTGAATGAATATCTTGCCCATATAGCAGCGGAGGCCAATAAAAATTCAAGTTTAAAAGAAGATGATGATAAGCCGCTATTTCCAAATTTTTTTATCAATGAATTACATTCTCGCCAAATCAAATTGAGCGGCGACACAGAGCAGGAGATTGCAAAGATTGCAACAACAATTTCAGATCGTTTGGAATTTGTTGCGAAAAGAAAGGCGGAATTAGCAGAGGTGGACAAACAGCTGCAAGAGTTGGAAATAGAACAAAATGATTTGCTGATGCAATCAGGTTTAAGCACAGATTTGTTAGATAAGAGTATATCTGATTTAAGAGGTTTCTTTGATGCTAAAAGTCGTGCTGAAAGCCGTGTTTCAGAATTGGAAACCACTCTAAAATACAAGGAGAGTGCAAGAGACGAAATACAAGAAAAACTGTCGCAACTTGAACCGACAAGTTCTATGACACAGGTATATCAGCGTGTGCATATTGCATTTGAGAAGATAACCAAAGCATTCGCTAACGCAAGAGAGCAGAATGTTAATAATTTTCTTCAAATTCTTGAGAAGGAATCAAATAAATATTTACAGAAGTTGAACAAAAACGACTTCTACGGAATAATTCGCATCAGAAAAACCCTCAACAATTCTGCACGTATTGAACTCTATAGTGATAACGGAACTCGAATCGAAAATCCAAACGGTGCACTGAAGACAACTATGTATATGTCGGTTCTGTTTGCCATTTCTCAAATCACAACATTGAAACGCGAACAAGACTATCCATTGATTTTTGATGCCCCAACATCCTCATTCAGCGGTTTCAAGGAAGAGACCTTCTACAATGTAATAGATACCATTGATAAGCAATGTGTTATCGTTACGAAAGACTTGCTCAATATCGACAAAGTAACAGGAAAAAAGATGTTAGATTTCGACACAATCAATATACTTTCTTGTTCTGTCTTTCGGATTGAGAAAGTAGAACCATTCAATGACAAGGATTTGTCAACTATTCGAACAATTGTTAAACAGGTAAAATAACAAATTATGGCGACAGAAAAAATATATGATTTGTGGGCAAACCGAAATCCACAATGGGAAAAAAGATACGAAGACAGCATCATCAAAAACTTTTGTGACTATGGGCGTGGTGCAACTTCTTTACGTGAAGACAGAGGAAAAGTCTTTGGTGGTGGTTATGAAATATTCATTGTCGCATTTTTTATAGGACTTTATTTCAACCAAAAGCGACCACTCATAGAGGACACACAAAAACGCAAGACTTTCGGACAGCCCATTCAGTATTGGGGCAATTTAGACTCTGTCAAAGGACGAAAAGCCTATCCGAAACTCCGGGAGTATATTTTCACCGCTCTTGTTTCCCGTACCGACATTGATTTCATTGCTTTGGAAAAAGGCGAAATGACATCACGAAAAGCGGTTGACATGCTTATGCAGACAATGGAGGAGTACGCCAATTGGGGGTTTCATTTTATGGAGGATAAACTGACCGATGCCCCTAATTATTTCTTTCGTGAAACTGCATTTTTAGAAGTATTTTTAGCTTTTGATGCCGCAGCTTCTGAAAATATAAATGAAGATGAACCAGAATCATTAGATTAAGCATATTCATATTGATCAAACACAGTAGAAGAGAATGTTTTATTTATTTTATATCTAATTGAATTTATTGTATATCAGATTCTATTACTAATACGGGATTCTGAACTTAGGCTTCACTAATCTCCATTCTTTATTAGATGACATAAACTTGGAGTGGTCTTAATTATTCTAATCTCATTATCAACAAGTGTTAGTATCTCTTTTTTTACACGCTTATAGTTGGCTTCGATGGTCTCGTTGAGAGTGTCGGAGCCATTTTCGTTTGTAAAGTCTGCTATCACAGGTATGGGTTGGTAGGCTTTCATCTCGGCAGATACCTTGACACTGTCCATCACAATCTCTGCGTGAAAAATCTTCTGGTCGATGCGTTCATCAAAGTTGTCTGATACTGCCCCCACAAACATTCCTTGCGTAAGGTTACTGATTTTGGATGCAGGGATAAGGCTATCCATCTGAGTGGAAATAGATGTGGATTTGTCATTGCGGTTGATGGTTATAGACTGCCGTTGCTGGAGTACCTTACCGAAGCGCTCGCAGAGTGTTTTGGCTGTTTCGCCCACGACTTGACCGCTGAATACATTACCCACTGTGTTCTGTATTACCTTGCTCTCCTTGTCTCCATAATCCCTTGTCAATTGGCTAAAATCTTGAAATCCTAAGCACACTGCGACCTTATTACTTCGGGCAGTAGTGATAAGATTATCAAGTCCACGGAAATATATGGTAGGCAACTCGTCGATAATTACTGATGATTTGAGTTGCTTCTTCTTGTTGATGAGCTTCACGATACGACTGTTATATAGACCAAGTGCTGCAGAATAGATATTTTGACGGTCGGGGTTGTTACCCACAACAAGGACTTTCGGCTCATCAGGGTTGTTGATGTCGAGCGAGAAATCATCGCCCGTCATCACCCAATAAAGGGCAGGGCTTATCATACGAGATAGTGGTATCTTAGCACTGGCTATCTGCCCCTGTAACTGGTCCTGTGCGCCACCCTCCCATGCGTCCATAAAAGGAGAAAGGTAGTTGGCAAGTTCATCGTAGGAAGTGAGTATCGGGAAAATCTGTGCATAGGGACGGTTGAGAAATTCGATGGCATGAGGGAAAGTACAATACTTCCCATTCTCATAGATTTTTAGAAACCATATAATAGCTGCCAATAGGATAATCGGTGATTCAACAAAGAAATCTCCCTGTTTTTGTATCCACGAGCGGTTGAGATTGAGCATAATCGTATAGGCACTCTCGTAAGCGTCTGATATATCCGTCATAAAGGCTGGATTGATGGGATTGCAGCGATGCGACTTTCTCGGATCATCGAAGTTGATGACATAAAACTGAGGTTTCACCTTATAAGCATCCAAATGCTGAAGCAGATGATTGTAAGCAATCTCGGAAAGGTCGGGAAACTTGTAATCATAGATATACATGGCAAAGCCTTTCTCAATCTGCTGCTTGATATAATTGTTCACAATAGCGTATGACTTACCAGAGCCCGGTGTGCCGAGTACCATTGAGGCACGGAAGGGATTGACCACGTTAATCCAGCCTTTGTTCCACTTCTTCTTATAGTAGAAGCGTGTAGGAAGGTTTACCGAGTATTCATTCTCCATCAATCGTGTTTCCTGCGTGAAACTTTCGTTCTCCGTGTTGAAAACATCGTCCATAAGGTTATTTTTGAGCAGTCGGCTCATCCATACACCTGCCATCAGCAGGCAGATATAACCCACGGACA
>ERZ773031.406-NODE-406-length-23951-cov-10.307625_pt1 | contig 23951 bp, 12 predicted proteins | sample MGYA00511666_ERZ773031 | MGnify/ENA primary metagenome ERZ773031 (study PRJEB29015, sample SAMEA2738135) | human oral metagenome | biome: human oral; feature: human-associated habitat; material: saliva | place: China | collected 2250 ...
CCCACTACCGTAGATGTCCAGCTACAGTCTTCCTAGCCTCAAGCATGTTCCCACTTATCCCAGGGATGAGCTTCTACCGTGCGGTCTACTTCCTCTTGATTGGAAATTCGGACCTCGGTCTCAGCTTCCTACGAGCTTGTTTCCTAGCTTCATTTACCATCGCCATCGCCGTCAGTTTGACACAACAAATCCCTAGCCACTATTTTGTAATAGGGAAGAAGAAATAAATTGTTAAAAGCCAGTGGTTTTGTATGCCAGTGGCTTTTTTGGTGGCATTCTAAAATCAGTGAATAGCATATTAAGAATATCAAAATACCCTACTCAAGGATCTATCCGCTGCTAACTTAAAGCAAATACATTATTAACTCTCTTTTATGAAAATTCATCATTCATATACTATCAGTTTTGTTTTGAGTAGAGTTGGAAAGAGTTTATACAAAAAGCAAAAACGCTTACATAATTCTTTGATTTTATTAAAACGTGATGATAAACTGAATGTGTAAATGAGAAAACCGTAACACTAACTTAATTTCACTCATGAGTTAACCATATCCTTGCTACTATTATTTAGTTTTATGAAAGGAGCATTATCATGGAAAAGAAAGTATACTTTAAACTTCACAAAGTAAAAAAGCAATGGGTAACCATTGCAGTAACTGGTCTAGCTCTAGGACTTAGTTTTGCAAGCTTGGGCTATGTGTCCGCAGCTGAACAGACTCACCCCACCTCAGAACCAACGGTTGAAAACAGCATAGAAGAAAATGCAACCGATGTCATAAGCTCGTCAACTAATGAAATCACCACTAAAGCAGAGGAAGACAAATCTTTTGTCACACCAAACACAAGAGAAATCATCACTGAAACTACTTCTACTGAATCTAAACAAAGTGTCACTGATGCAGCTACTTCAGACATAGGTACTTCTGAAATTAACTCTCAACAAGCTCTTCGTTCGGAAGTCTCTACTGTTACTAGCAGTGAAGTCGTAAGCTCTGAAACATCACATTCTGAAACAAATGCAGCCCATGAAGTAGAAGAAAGTCCCGTAATATCCGGCGGTCATTACACTAGCGATGATCAGGGCAACTGGTACTATATTAAGGATGGGAAAGCACTTACTGGTATGCAAAATATTGATAATGTGAATGTCTACTTCGATGCAGATGGTAAGCAAGTCAAAGGAGACACCCGTCACGTTAATGGATCAACATATCACTTTGAGAAAGATAGTGGACAACTTACCCGTAATGCTTTTGCATCTGATAAGAATGGAAATTGGTACTATTTAGGCCACGACGGGAAAGCACTTACTGGTAGCCAAGTTATTGACAATATTCCACTCTACTTTTACCCTAATGGTGTTCAAGCTAAAGATGCCTTTGTCATCCTAGATGGAAATTCCTATTATTTTCAAAAAGATACTGGCCAATTGGTTCGTGACCGTTTTTGGTCGGATGACGACGGCAACTGGTACTATAGTGATAAAGAAGGGAAACTTCTAACAGGCGAACAGACTATAGATGGCTTCGACATGTATTTCTACCCAGACGGTGTTCAGGCCAAGGGTGAAATCGTTACAATAGGTATCGAACCCTATTACTTTGATAAGGATAGTGGTCATAAGGTCATAAATACCGACATCACTATTAATGGAAAAACTTACCACGCAGAAGCTAATGGACTTTTGATTGAAACTGAACAGAAACTTCCTCAACGTCCACTTGTTTCTGGTGGCCATTTCGAAGAGGATTCCTCAGGCAACTGGTATTATTACACCGCAACAGGAGAGAAACTAAGAGGATGGCAAAATGTAGATGGAGTAACTCTTTACTTTGATGAAGAAGGTCGTCAAGCAAAAAATGGGGAAAGAATCATAGACGGCTTCCATTACTATTTTAGTCACTATTCAGGTGCTGTAAAAACCAACTATTGGGATACATGGACTGTTGAAATCAGAAGATGGGAACCATTTGAAAAAACGTATAACGTCTATTATGGTTCTGATGGTCGACGTTACTATGGATGGCATCGAGTTGGCGATCAACTTTATTATTTTGATCATACTGGTCGAGTTGAAAATGCTCTTACTACCTTCAAAGGACAAAACTACCTCTTTGATAATCATGGAAAATTGGTAAAAGATGCCTTTTATATTCATACATTACGTGTCTTTGTTGGAACTTCAAATACTAGCTATCGCTCAAACAAATTTGGCCAAGTATTAACCGGAGAACATCACATTAATGGTGATGACTACTATTTTTCAAATTCTGGTTCAGCAGTCACTGGTATAGTCACAAAAGGAGGCAAGGACTATTACTATTTTGAAGGCAAACTTCTGAAAAACTATCTCGGACCTTTACTCGTACGTCAGAATCTGGATTATGATGCATACTACTCTGGCATCGTAGGTACAGATAAGGATGGGGTTTTACTTACTGGTGTTAGCACTGCAAATAATGGTAAACTCTATTATTTTGAAAATAAAGGAGATATTTACTATGAAAGATATATCCCCCAAATGGTTACAGTTACAACACCTACTTGGAAAACGATTGATGGTAAGCTATACCACTTAGAGCCTAGCATAAACAGAACTTACAAGCATGGTGGAAGAAGTTATACCAATACCGTCAGGGAAGAAGTAGACATTATTAACCACGGAGTACGAACAAAGACCGATAAGATTAAACGTATTATTGGTGATGATTTTGGTAATCTATACTATCTTGATGAAAACAATGATTTTTACATCGGACATCTACTTCCAGAAAATACAGATTTAACTAAAATTGAAGAAACTGTAATTCAAAGTGACAATAAATTCTATGCTTTCAATAGAACAAGTTCGCTTTCCGAAACTTCCCCTCTTACAGTTTCCAAGACCTTAGTTTACAATAAAAAAGCCTACCTCATTGATGATAAAGGGGTAGCGACCGAAACTAAACTAACAAATCGTTTCGAACACGATGATGCATGGAATTGGTACTACTTTGATAACGAGGGGAAAGCTGTCACCGGACTCCATTCAATAGATAATGTCACTCTATACTTTGATAAAGAGGGCAAACAAGCTAAGGGACGACTTGTCGAAATTGACGGTCAAACACATTATTTCGATAGAGACAGCGGAGCTATGTGGACTAACCGAACACTTGAACTTAATGGTATTCGTTATATCATTGACCAAAATGGTTATGTAACTATGAACAAACCTGGACAATTTATTCAAGATAAAGACGGTGATTGGGCTTATATTAAAGAAAATGGACAGTTAGCCACTGGACTTCAAATTATTAATCATCAAAAATACTACTTTGATCCAACTGGAAAACAAGCCAAAGGAAAACGACTTCTGCTTGATGGAAAGTACTATTTCTTCGATAACGATACTGGTGCTATGTTCGTAAATAAATTCCATGAAACAGGCGATTACTTTTCTAAAAAATATACTTATTTTGGCGAGGATGGAAGCCAGATATTTGGTTGGGCAACTATTGACGGTAAACGTGTTTATTTTAAAGAAGATGGCTACCAAGTTCGAAATGATAGACACAAGATAGGTGATTTCGATTATTTCTTCAAAAAAGACGGTAGTATGCTTTCTGATGATATTGACGGCGACTACAAATACTATTATGCTGATAAGGACGGTCATCTACAGTTCGGATGGGTTACTCATAATAATGAAACCTACTATATTAGCCCACCATGGGGAGCTGAAAACCGAACATATCTAAAAAATATCAATGAAAAGACCTATCTTTTGGGCCCTAAAGGACGACTTCTAAGGAATACAGCTACAGACACCTCGACCTCTTGGAATGGTTTCTGTATCTCTGATGAAAATGGAGTTGTAAAAACAGGTGTCATTCGGTTAGAAGATAATAGACTTTATTATTTCAACCCTGAAATTTATATGACTACTCCTTTTAGTGGCGAATGGAAAGAGTTTGATGGTAAACTCTATCATTTTGAAATGCCGATATCAGTTAGTCCAGAGTCAAAAGGTTCTCCAATTACCACTAACACTACGCTTGAAAAAGATGGAAAAACCTATATTATTGACGAAAATGGCGTAGCTACAGAGAAAAAGGATTAATATCAAACTAACAACTGTAAGCATTTGAAAAATACCTCATTTTTGCCAAAATGTATTCAAAAACACCAGAAATCATTTTTTCTGGTGTTTTCTTTTTGTTTTCTAAAACCTAGTAAGGCTACCGGCAAAATCTCTATCATCAATCTACTTCAAGTCAAAATATTCCTTAACATCTTTAGCATAACCATACTGTTGATTTAAACGCTCGATTAAGTCTTTGTTATGCCCTGGATAAGTGTCATTTCTTCGTAATTCTTGATAAAGCTCGATATAAGGCAACTGTTTGTCTTTGGCTAACTGCAACTCTGCTTCATAATCATAGGCAATCTTTCGAAATTGGAGATTAGTCACTCCATCTTCTTCAACATCGACTATGGCATACTGGGCCCTGTGATTTTGTAGAGGTGACCAATCAAAATAGGGCATCCCAATCGTACCAGGATTGAGAATTTGTTGCCCCATACTACCATAGCGAAGCAGTTGCTTGTGCACATGACCGTAAATCGCCATATCTGTTTGATTATCTAGCAACTGATCAAAATAACTGGTATCATTAGCTGGACGTAACTCACCTCCGTAGTTCTTCTCCGGTAAGTGATGCGTCAAAGAAAAACGAATCCCATTGATTTCCTTCTTCACAACCAGAGGCAGAGAACGTATCCAATCAACATATTTAGAATCTAGTTCTTCCATCAAGTACTGGGTAAGCCGCAAGAGCTGAATTTCTTGAGGGTCCTCCAGACCATATTCCCCATCTAAAGCCTCCAAAACACAATCATCCCAATTACCTCGAACAGTGGCTGTTATCGGAATAGAAGACAGAAGTTCAAAAAGTTCATTTCTTCCTGGGCCAGGTAACAAAATATCCCCCATTAACCAGTATTCTGTTGCACCCAACTCTTGTGCATCCTTAATAACTGCCTCAAGAGCTGTTGTATTCCCATGAATATCTGACAAAATTGCAATACGATGTTTCATCTATACTCCTTTACTGATGTTTTTCTATATAAAAACTACTATAACTTCAACTATTCTTCCTCACCATCACCCTCATACAAACATGCCACCAAACGTTCAAAGGGCTCTATATGCTCCCAGTACTCAAAAGGGAGATTTGAGATTTTACTTAAATCATTATCATCAAAATGATACACGAGATGGCGTAGTATTTGATTTTCAATATAATGAATATCTCTCAACTGCTCTAGGCTGATTGTATCCAGTTCTATGATGTAGTGACACAAATCATCAAGTGCCTTTACGTCAAATTGTTTCTCCTCGTGTAGGAAGTAGAGAAAGCTCTGATTCTCACCTCTTTTGTTATCTTCTATCAGATTCCTTTTATGCATCATTCTTGAATCCTTTCCTTAATAGCAACATTATAACACTAGAAAATGATTCCCCAAAGCGACAACATAAAAAGAAAACCTGGGATGATTCCATCCCAAATTCTCTTCTTCTTGATTAGCAAAGTAGCAAGACTCTTTACCACAAACTAATACGTTTGCTTGGTGCCAAGTACATAGCATCGCCTTCCTTAATCTGAGGGTAGGCCTCATAAAACTCAGGAAGGTTCTTAAGTTGTTGGTTAACACGCAACTCATTTGGTGCGTGGACGTCTTGTACCATGGTATATTTATTGTACTGTAGGCTGGCCTTTTGTTTCCAGATATCTGCGTAGTTCTCAAAGTAATCCTTGAGGTTAGGTTTTGTCATATCTGTTTTGAGAACTTGTAGTGTGGATGAGAGACCACCAGCATCTGCGACATTCTCAGTGACTGTGAGTTTTCCATTTACCTTAGTCCCGTAAATTTCCAAACCATTCCACTGGTCTTCAAAGGCTTTGATCCTCTTGTCGAAAGCTTTAGTATCCGCTTTTGTCCACCAGTTATGCATGTCGCCGTTCTCATCATAATCGGCACCATTCGAGTCAAAGGCATGGGTAATTTCATGTCCAATCACGACACCGATACCACCATAGTTCTTTTCAGTACTTTGGTTCTTGTCATAAAATGGAGCCTGCAAAATACCAGCTGGGAAGTTGATGCTGTTGCTTTCTGGGTTGTAATAGGCATTGATATCAAAAGCAGAACCAGACCATTTATTCTTATCAATAGGATCATCAAAATGATCAACGGTATAACGTTTTCCGAACTGGGCAATGTCTTCTGACAATTCAAAGAAGGACTTGTTCGGATCAAGATGTAGTTCCTTAGTACCAGGATCCACATCTTCCTGATAACCTACAAAAACCTTCATTTTATCCAACTTTTCGATGGCCTTATTGCGTGTGCCTTCCGTCAACCAATTATTCTTTTGGAGACGGCCACGATAGACATTTTTGATTTTATCAATCATGCCTGTCACATCAGTCTTTGCTTCCTCACCAAAGTATTTACGTCCATAATAGACACTCATGACATCACTAAACAGATGAACACTCATCTCGTAAACCGTATCTTCCTTAGAAACTGGCTTCTGTGTACCCATAATAGCCATGCTAATCGATTGAAAATTCAAGCGGTAATCTTCTGTCAGAGAATTTGAGGCTGCCATAGCTTCTTGCACTAACATCCATGATTTGATTTTAGAAAAATTGTCCTGATTGACGACCTTACTATAATTCTCAAAATACTTGGTATTAGGGACATTGATGGTTTCTAAATCACGTCCCATAATGCCTTTGATGACATCATATAATTTGAAGGAACCAGAATAGGCATTAATCTCTTCTGCTGTTTTAGGGTGAACCAAATTCTTGCTTTCAGACATCTCTTCGTTACTGAGACTGTACTTAGCAATGATTTCGTCGAACTCCAGTGCTTCTTTGACAATGCGTTTACTATTTTTTTCGCTATATCCAAGCATTTCCAAGGCTTTTTGCGTGGCTGTTTCAATTGGAGTTAAATATTGTTTCTTGCTGGCCTCGTCTTTATAAATAGACACATCTGGCAATAAGATACTTGGGGGACTCAATTGGATTTGTTTTTGACTGGTATTCTCTGCGTTAGTTCCAACGTTGTAACCAAATGGAAGAGGAATACCCTTATCAGTCAGATTAGCAGATTTACTGGCCAAATCATTTAGATCCTTGATATCCTCAATCTCTTTTAGATAAGGTTTGAGAGGTTCAAGGCCATCTTTCTCACGTTGCTTGTAATCACTAGCAGCCTTGTAGAAGGTGATAAACTCAGACATCCCTGTAATATCTGACGTTTCCTTGCCCTCCCCTAAATTTTTGATATCCTTCTTTAACTTTCCTTTGATATCTTCATCTAAAGTATAAAAATTATCAATGCTTGGAGAATCAGCAGGAATTTTGGTTTTTAGAAGCCAGTCCTTGTTAACAGCTTGGTAAAAATTTGAGGCTACCGTAGCATTCTTGTCAATCGGCGTTTCTTGTGGAACAAAGGTTTTATAAGCCCAAAAACCACCTCCTGCAAGAGCCAAGGCCAAAGCTCCCGTTATGGAACCAAGAATAATTTTCTTACGCTTTTTCATAGATACTCCTTAGAAAATTAGATTAATATACTTGTATTATATCATTAGAACACTTATTTTAGCAAGCTGTTTTTGGGAGACAAAAAGAAGTAATCAGACGATTACTTCTTTTTATTTTCTTAAATAGCGAAAATTAGGTATTATGACACTCAAGATAAGAACAATAAAAGATCAACTAAATCCAACTTAATGGGTTTAGTTGATCTTTTTTGTCATTTTACTAATCATCACAAGCAGATAAATCATTTAAAAGACAAACTGCCGAGTGATGTTAATCCTCTTGCTAGATTAAAGTTACGCTCTGATTTTTCTTGGAATTCTGTGAGCGTCTTACTCAAGTCACTCACTCCAGAACTCAGTGATTTGCCTTTAGAAAGATTGCGGACTGCTAGAACTTGAATAGCTCTACATAATTCTGCTAGAAGTTCATCATTATCCTTCTTCCCAACTTCTATTTCATTTTTAAACTTGACAAGCAACTCTCTCTCATTTTCAGTTGTTTCTGGATTTACAATCAGATTATAGATATTGTTTAAGATATCCGTAATTTGCGTGTTATTGCTTTTTGTCATCTAGATTACCTCCTATAACCTGTAGCAAGATTAGGTCGAGCAAGTGAATTAAATTGGTTAATTGTTTGTGTTGTCATGAGCAACGACCTCTTTTGATAGTTCGCTGTGACATCATTATACACATCTAGCATATTAAATTCAAGAACAAAAATATCCTTCTGCCACGAATGCACGAACGGACAAAAAGAAGTAATCAGACGATTACTTCTCTTTATTTTCTTAAACAGCGAAAATTGGGTAACAAGATACTCAAGATAAGAACTATAAAAATGCCTAAAATCATAATTGTAGTATAGGGATTAAAGCAGAGACTTATTAGCAAGACAAGACTCATCGCAACCATTAGGTATCCCAACTTTCTCACTACTGATTTACTGCTCTGGTTATGATTTTTTGTAGCCAGACCTATTCTTTTAGGAAGATAATTTCCAATCACTAGAAAAATGAGTGCCACTAACCAAATCACAGTTAAGCGAACTTGAACATGACCTCCTAAGGCAACAGTCAATATAAGACCTTGGATAAGCACAGCAGAAATTGGGACCAACCATAGCATAAACTCTTTTAAGAATGGGATCGTTATTTGTTTAAAGAATGAAAAACAGAGATTATATATGATTAACGCAAGAAAAGGAAGTGCAACAATTGCTAAATTGCGATTCATAAAACCATTGGCTTGCTCTTCCACATTAAAGTGGATTGCAATCTGATTTGGTAGTTGTTTGTAAAAGACTAGTCCGACAATAACCGGTGTAAGTATCACTATATTACCAATGACTCTTTGCATATTATTTTTCATCTTCTTTTCCTCCAAGTGATTGAATCCAAGTTAAAATTTCTTCAAAAACGGTCAAGTTCAAACTATAGTAGATAAAATTCTTCTGTTTTTCTTCTTCAATAAGTCCCGCTTTTCTCAAGGTAGACAAATGATGGGAAACCGTTGCGGGAGCTAAGTCAAACTGCTGGCTGATTTCACCAGCGGACTTGGGTCCAGACTTTAGATAGTCTAAAATTTCTCTCCTCACAGGGGCAGAGATGGCTTTTAAGGTTTCAGATAAGCCCATGAGTTTCCTCCTTTCTCCAAATCCGACGTGTCAGAAGTCCAATACCTAACACATAAATAGCTAAAATAAGTTCGATTAGTAAGAGATTGCTGACTATCCCTAGCTGATAAGCACCTGCCAAAAAATCAATGGCAGCATGGAGTATAATCGCCCAGAAATAGAATGAAAGCCTATACTTAGTGACTGCTAGAAAATCCCAAGCTGTAAGCAAGACTTGTAACACCAAGGCAACTAGTCTTTCAAAGAGAGACATAAGCACAGCAAAGCTCGTTAATTGGTTGACCTGACTTACAAGAGTTGAAGGTAACTCACTTGTTTGTCCTGAATGGATGGCCTGCAAAACAATGATGTTAGTGAGTAGGCCCATCACTCCAAGCAAGATAAATTCACTAAGGCCATGTCCAAAACCGTAGGCTACAATATCAGACGTTATCAAACTTCTTTTCTTTGCAAGTACCTTAAAAACCAAATAGCGAGTTGTTTCTTCAACAAGGCCAGCCATAAGCCCTCCATAAATAATGGTGAACCATTTAGAAAAGTGACCAAAGCTTGAAAGAACTAGGGAGTTAATAGGTCCTTCAATCATCATGACAGGTAAGGTAAAACCAATCAGACCGACTAAAAAGAGCTTGATTGAAAATTGCCATCTTTTCTTCAGAACGATAAAACTTATGATGGCGATAACTAACATGGTAAGAATTGCCATAAAAAGGAATGTTTCCATTTGATTTATCCTTTCATTGAAACGGAGCATCAATACGACTTAAGTCAGAACACCTATTTCTATACTTTTCGAAATAGATTCTACGCTTTTCTGAAAGCACTGTCAATACTATTTCGAAAAAAATCGAAATAGAGATTAAAAAAAAAGACCGTTTTCACGATCTTTCTTCTTGAGAATTTTCCCTCATTCTCGGCTGTGTGTTCTCTGGTCAGTCACATGAGCTACTACTGCTTATCTTCCTGGGACATATTCGCCAGTGTTGGCATCGTAGTAACGACGTTGGCCGTTGACTGTGACGTAGGCACCTTTAACTTGGCGACCTGATTGGTCAAAGTAAAGGTGTTGGCCATTGATGACTTGTTCGCCTGTTACGGCATAACCATCTGCTCCGAAGTAAGCCCAGACGTTAGGCTCGATTTGAGCAAAGCGGTTGGTTACAGGTTGACCGTCGTTTTCGTCATAGTACTTGTAACGACTGCCGACCTTAATGGCCTTGCCTTTGTATTGGATACCATTTTCGTCAAAGTAGTATTCCTTGCCATTGATAGTCCACTTGCCTTTAAGGGCTTGGCCATCAGTATTGAAGTAAGACCATTGGTTTGGTGCAATCTCAGCAAAGCTGCTTGTGACAAGAGCTCCACTGTGGGCATCATAGTAATAAGTCTTACCATCTTCGACAACAGTTTTCCCCTTAACTTGGATACCATTTTTATCAAAGTACTTAAGGTATCCATGATCAGCACGAACTTGGCCGATAGCCAGTGAACCATCGTGTTTGAAGTACATCCACTGGTCATCACCTACTTGGAGATAGCGTCCGCTAGCAAGAATACCTGATTCTGGCTCATAATAATATTTGATGCCATTTTCTTCGATAATTTCACCCTTAGCTTGGCTACCATCTTCCTTGAAGTAATAAAGGTGACCATCAATGTATTGACGTCCTGTAACACGGTTACCTTCTTTATCAAAGTAATTCCAAGCCTTAGTTGCTGGATTATAGACAAAGATGCTGCGTCCGATTTCGCCTGCTGGTGTGATGTAGCGAGCCTTACCATTTTCAAAGATAATAGAATCTGCACGATTGCTGTAGGCCGTACCGACACTACCATCTTGGTTAAAGTAATAAGTCTTACCGTCAATGACACGTGAACCAGTCACAGTGTTACCGTCAGCGTCAAAGTAATAACGTTTACCTGTGCTGCTGTCTGTCGCAAAGACGTTACGTCCCATGTCACCTGTCTCAGCAACATAGTAATGCAATTTGCCATCATCGGTACGGACAACGCGATCCTTAGCCTGAATACCCGTTTCACGGTCAAAGTAGAAATGGTGGCCACTCCAATGAAGGTTACCTACTACCATTGTTCCTTGAGTCGTAAAGGCACGAACCTGCTTATGTTTGTCATCAAAATCAACGAAGGCATTCTTAACCATGGCACCGTCTAGACCGTAATAGTAGGTATAGCCGTTGCTAGCACGACGAAGGGCGTTACGCAATTGGATACCATTGTCAAAGAAATAGTAATCCTTGTTATTGATGTTTTGGGCACCCTTGGTCATCTTACCGTCACCACCGAAGTAATACCAGTTACCGTTTCCGTCTTGAACAAATTCATTCTTAACGGTTTGGTTATCACGAAGGAAGTAAACGTCTTGTCCACGACGTTGGAAGACTTGAGTGCTTGTGATAGCACCTGTATCTCGAAGTGGTGTTGGCAAAAGCTGACTGTTGGCTGATGTATTAAAGTACTGGTTGGTCTTGTCATCACGAAGGACAAAGTTGATGCCTCGTCCAAGGATATTGGTTCCATTGAAGTACTTAGCAGACCATTTGGTAATCTTTTCATTCGTAGGCAACTGCTTACCATTTGAGATTTGCACACGGTTGAAAATAGATGGGTACTTAGCTTTAAGCTCATCAAGGAAGGCACCACCGTATTTACCTTGATAGTCTGTACCATCTGTACGAGTATTAGCCACATAGGCTTGGTCAATGATTTGGTAGCCTACTTGGTGGTTACCATAACCATTAACACGAGTCGCATTTACCACTTCTTTTCCTGGGAGGTTATAGATTTGGTCTGGCACCCAGTCAGCAATGGCTTGAATACCGTCTTTATGGAGGGCACGAAGAACGTTAAGGAGGTCTTCAAGTGATCCGTATTTATTATTTTGACTCAAGGCCATATCGTAACGGTCATCAAAGGCATAACCATTATCAATTGTTGAGTCAAGGAAGGTGCCATCCTTACTTGAAACGTACTGTGGTGGAAGTCCGACTGACGTGATCCCCCAAGCTTTGAGCAAGTCAGTGTTCTTAGCCAAGACACGGTTCATGTAAAGTTCAGGTTGATCGTCCGCAAAGGCTTGGAAGTTTGAGAAGGCTTCATACATGACTTGCGAATCAAGGGCTGCTGAAGACTTGTAAACTTGACCGTCGCTATTGGCACGATTACTTGGCTGTGTACGTGCATCTTGATTAGCCTTAGCTCCGTATGGTACCCAGACACCGAGGTAACCTGAGACTTGGACATTTTCTACACCGAAAACATCGTTGGCATTGAAGGTCAAGTTCCCATTCCAGTCAGTACGTTTCAGAAGGTTTTTAGGCACATCAGAATCGTTGAGGTAGGTTGCTATACCATCCTTTGTCGTCAAAAGCAATGGGCGATAAAGCTGATTACGGTGAGCTCTACCCATGTTCATCGTTACGGTTTCATTGCTACCCAAGCGGAAATCATAGTTGTTGGTCATAATGACACCCATACCTTGCGTACGAGTTTCTGAAGTTCCCAAATCTGTTCTGTTATTGGCACCTTTACCATAACGAACAGATGTCAAGAGTCCGTCATTTCCGACTTTCTTCACTTCCATGTCTTGACCACCAGCTACATACTTGATACGGGCACGTAAAAGGGTGTCGATGGCATCAAAGTAAGGCGTCTTCTTGGCCATGTAGTGACCATCTTCACGGTAGAGATCTCCATAGTAAACACGTGTCACAGAGTCCTTGTTGGTCAACATGAGGGCATAGACAGATGGCAAGTTGTAAGACGCATAAGTTTTATGAGCCTTATCAATATCCTCATTGTAAATCTCGAAGGCTTTCTTGATTTCATCACGGGTGAAATTGTAGCCAAACACATTTGGATTGATACGAGCGTGAATGATACGTTGAATAATGGTTTGCGCTTCAGTATCGTGGGCGCGGGTGAAAATATAGTTGGCCATACGTTCACCGTTCTTATCGTTAGCACCTCGTGGATTCAAACTACTATTCATAAAAGCAGTCATGTCCCCAAGCTGCATACGTGTATTTTTATCACGCATCAAAAGGTTGGTAAGAGCATTACGAAGGGCATTATCAATCGGTAGTTGTGCCCCCTTAGTGTCCTTGTTGTAATATGGGTCGTTGTAAGACCACGCTTCCAAGTATGACAAGTGTTTGATCGCATTGGCTTCAGACTTGTCAACACCATAGGCTGCTTTGAAGTAATCTGAAGCGATCTGGAGAAGGTCAGCATCCACATCGTCCACGGCATCGACACGCAAACCGTCAAAGTTGGCTGTTGGGTCATTGGCCATGATACTTCCGATATTCATCATGAAGTGGAGCCAGTTAAGTTGCTCCGCTTGAACAGCTGGGTTTGAGTTGTCAATATCGTTGGCAAGCAAGAACTCAAGACCACCGATAGAATTGTCCTTGAAATACTTACGTGTACCGGTCTGGTTTGTAGGTGTGCGGTTAAGCAAACGATAATCAGAGTTAGCGTGGCTAGTACGGTTGCCAGTATCACCCTTACTGTTGTTAAAGAGCAACTGTCCACCTTGCAAGTGGTCATATGAACTATTTTCAGTACTGCTATTCCAACCTGGTTGAGTTTTAATGAACTGGTCGATACTTGTACGCAACCAGTTGGTATTGCCTTCACGCGCGATACGTTCTTCAATCTTAGTCTGAACCATCTTGGCAGCTTGATCTAGACTTTCCTGACTAGAGTTAGTTGAAAATGATCCTGCACCTAGACCTTGATTTTGCATGTAGTTAAGGTAGTTAACCTGAGTCGATTTGTCAGGCCACCAAACCATCAAAAGTGGACGTTTGTCAGCCTCGGTTGAAGCTGTCCAAGTCTTACCATCCTTGAGAATACTCTTTGGACGGTACCAAGCATCCGCTGTGATGAAGGTGTCCAGTTGGTCCAAAGATTTGTCATCGTTTTTGTAGAGCTGGTTTCCAGATGAAAAATCCACAGCCGCCTTGATAGGTTCTGTTGAAAATTCATACTGTGACTTGGTCGCAAGAGCCCCTGTTTCAGCATCAAAGTAATAAGACTTACCGTCTTGCTCAAAGACGAAGTTCTTACGCACACTACCGTCACTATTGACATAGTATTGTTTGCCGTTGATCCATTGGATACCAGTCGCTGTGTTGGTGTTGGCTTCTCGAGTTTCTGCCAAGTCACGACGGCTACGTGTACGAGCTTCTGTACTTGCCGTATCAGTTGTTGCTGCACGGTCTGTAGTAGCTACACGATCCGTTGCAGTTACTGAAGCGTTAGTGTTAGTATTTGTATCTGTAGCTGTGGCGCTAGTATCAGTTGCAGCTGGTTGCACATTTGTACTTGGTGCTGCTTGACCTGAGTTAGTTTGCACTGTCGCTACGTTTGAAGCAGATGCTGCTGCCCTATCTGTAGCATTTGTTGTCGTGCTAGTCGCATCTGCGACAGGAATGGCCACGCTCGCAGTATTAGCATCTGCTGAGATAGTTGGCGCTACAGTAGTGGCTACATCATTAGTTGTAGCAGGTGTTTCTTGAAGCAAATCCTGACTGCTATCACTCGACTGATTTGCAGGATTTTGCTCGTCGGCCTGAACCTGTTGATCCGCCAACAAAGTTCCACCAGCAACGGTAACCATTGAGAGTGCTGTCACCCCAATAGTCACCCAGTTCTTCTTCACTTTATGCATTTTAAAGCGTACTTTTTGTTCCATAATATTTACCTTTTTCCCTTATATTATTTCCATCATAAGCTATTTGACAAGGGAATACAATTACACAACTATAATGTCAGCTTAATGTATAGCCCCTAGTTTTCTAAGAAATCAAGCTCAAATGAATGGTAGACGAAACGAGGAATTGGTAACTAACGGTATCATTAGGTTATAGCCCCTCCAAGCACTCCTTGCACCCCAACAATCTTAATTTATTTTTAAATAAAAAAACCTTCATTTCTAAGATGAAATAAAGGCTTTGGTAGGAGGTATTACCTAGTGAACAAATCAGTTATAGTTTCAATAATTGCATAGAGTAATGGGTATTTTCGTGGTCTGAAGTCTGTTTTATGAAAGTAGTAATTGAAAATGAAGATAAATAATATGACAATGATACCAAAAGTTAAGATAAGCATGATTTTCCTCCTCTAGAAAGCCAGTTACACCTTGAGTTTAACGAAGATAGTTCCCCATAACTACCCCTAACTCTATTTTCCTAAATACAACTATAATACCCATTATAACACGGCTATGGCTCCTTCTTTTGAATATGAGAGGGATAAAATTATTAGGATTTAAGCGTGAAAAATCACCTAAACAAACAGCAAAACGTTATCTTCACTAAAAAACCAGCTAATGCTGGCTTTTTCGTCTATTTAATCATCTAGAGTTCTGATAGGAAAATAATAATAGTAATTTATATAGGAAAAGGAAAAATTCACTCTAGATTTTTAAAGTACATATTAATTAGCGACGCTGTCTCAATTCACCAGTTTTAGCATCGCAGAAGAGGCGTTTACCACCAACATAGACATAACGTCCTTTCACTTGACGACCTGAACCGTCAAAGTATAGGTGTTTGCCATTGATGACCTGTTGTCCAGTCACTGCTTGACCTGCCGCGTTGAAGTAATACCAGCAACCACGTCCAGCTTCGACAAAGCGATTCACCACTTGCTCACCAGTGTGGGCATCAAAGTAACATTTCTTACCTTGGACAGTGAGCAATTTACCTTTGACTTGAGCACCGTTGCTACCAAAGTAGTAAACTTTATTGTTAATGTTTTGAAGACCTGTCACTTTGTGACCTTCTTGGTTAAGGTAAGCCCATTGGTTAGCCGCGATTTGAATGAATTGGTTAATGACTGCTTGACCAGTAACGGCATCATAGTAACGGCCTTCAGCCCAGCCACCTTTTAATTGGCTATGGTCTTTGTTGAAGTAATAGAGTTTACCATCAATCACTTTTGCACCTTGAACGAGGCAACCAAAAGCATCCGCATAATACCAGTTGTTGTTTTCAAAGATAAAGCGTGAGACAGCCATTTCACCTGTTTGAGCTGAAATGTAGTATTGCTTGTTGCCTTGTTGCATCATCTGACCTTTGATTTGACGGCCTTCTGAGTCAAAGCAGTATTCTTTACCATTGATGATACGTTTTCCTGTCACAGCGTAACCATGTTCATCAAGGTAGTACCAAGCTTGGTTTTCTTTATTTTGAACAAAGGTATTTACGGCCATATTACCAGTATCAGGGATGAAGTAACGGATACGGCCATCTGAGAAGCGAATAAATTTGTCTTTAGCTTGGATACCTGTTTGTGTATCAAAGTAGAAGGTTGTGCCACACATTTCAAGGAGACCAGTAGCCATGTGACCATAACAGTCGAAATAGCGGACATCCTTACGATAACCTGCAAAATCGTAGAAACCGTTGATAGCTTTCACACCGTTTTTATCGTAGTAATAAGTGTAGCCATCGCTACCTTTAACAAGTGAGTCACGGGCTTGAAGACCATTTTCAAGGAAGTAATAAGCCTTACCATCGATAACCTTTTCACCTTTGACCTTTTGACCATATTGATCGTAATAATACCATTGATTTTCGCCTACACGGACAAATGAAGACTTGGCATTGTTTGAATCAACACTTGGTTTCGTCTCACCTGAGATGATTTGGTAACCTGAGTTATTTTGTTGATTTCCTTGTGAAATGATAGTGACATTAGTATTTGAACCGTTTGATTGACCTACTGTCACGTTTGGAAACAGTTTATTTGAATTCGAAACGATAGTAACATTCGGCGTTGTTCCTGAAGCCGTGATGGTAATTGTCGTGTTTCGACCACCATTCCAATGAATGCCATTTGAGTCAGACGAACTCGTCGTAATTGTCGCAAAACCGCTAGCTGACGATGATGAAGACCATGATGATGACGACGAGTAAGAATACCAAGCTGAACTTGATGAGCTTGACGAACTTGACGCACTAGCACTTACTGATGCTGAGCTGCTACTTGATTGGTAAGCAGAACCCGTTTGTGATGAATTAGAGTTTTGTGTTCCTACGACTTGAGAAGATTGTGACGAACTGACTTGACCAGTTCCACCACCTACCACAGTCTGAGATGACCCTCCTGTTGAGGCAGATGATGAAGACTCGTAGCCTGAGCTTGTTTGACTTCCATAGTTAGATGGCACTGCTGACACATAAGTAGCATCTTCTGTCAAGGTTGGTGAATAGCTTTCATTAATCAATGATGCACTTGATTCAATCCCAGCATCCGTTTGTTCAAAACCGTCACCATTAGGAAGTGATACTTCATCTGCTTGTGCAGATTGGTCTGCCCAAAGGGCTCCACCAGCAAGTGCAACCATCGACAGCGTACTAACTCCAATAGTCACCCAGTTTTTCTTGACCTTGTGCAACTTAAATCCAACTTTCTTTTCCATAACATACACCTTTCAATATAACTTTATTTCTCTATTCTATGTTAAGGGATTTTGGAAACGAATACAATTACAGATGCATAACCCTAGTCTCATAAGACTAACCTTCTACCCATAATCCATTTGAAGAAACAAGCCTAAGATATATGCCTATAGCATTTATATGTTAGAAAACGTTACCAAAAAAACGTTCGGATTTTCTTAAATTCACACAGAAATCGCAACTTTTAGCAATTTTAACGCCTCCCTCATTAAAGACTGAGTATAGTTTAAAACGAAAGTAAGTAGTTTATTGACGATTCTATTAATCAAACTCATTGTTTACTTACAATCCACTAGACATTTCGAGGGAAAATGATAAAAGAAAAGTACTTGAAGGAAAATACTTCAAGTACTTAAAAGTTTTGAAATTATGTGGAAAGCTACTGATTTTCAATCTATAAGCTTCTGGGATAGTCTCCAAAATACATTTTTCCTGCCTAATTATCGTTTTCTGACCCAAGCTCCAGTATTGGCGTCATAGTAACGACGTTGGCCTTTAACCCAGACGTAACGGCCTTTGACCTGACGGCCAGAAGCGTCAAAGTAGAGGTGTTGACCGTTGATGACTTGCTCACCTGTTACGGCTTGGCCTGAGGCGTTAAAGTAATACCAAACACCACGAGAAATTTGGATAAAGCGATTGGTTACGGCTTCACCACTATTGGCATCAAAGTAGTATTTCTTACCTCTGTAAGTCAGAAGTTTCCCTTTAGCTTGGACACCGTTGCCTTCAAAGTAGTAAAGTTTACCATTGATATGCTGGAGACCGACTACCTTTTGACCATTTTGGTTGAGGTAAGCCCATTGGTTGGCACCGACTTGGACAAAGCGGTTGGTTACGGCCTGACCTGAGTCACCATCATAGTAACGGCCGTTAGCCCAGGCACCCTTGACTTGGCTATAATCATTGTTGAAATAGTAGTGATTACCATTGATAACTTGAGCGCCTTTAACCAGCTTACCATTGCCATCGACATAGTACCACTTGTTGTTTTCCGTCACAAAGCGTGAACGAGCAATTTCACCGCTATCGCCATCAAGGAAGTAACGTTGGTTATTGATAGTGACAAAGTGTCCCTTAACCTGACGACCTTCATTGTCAAAGTAATACTGTTTACCGTTAATGGTTTGGAGGCCTGTCACGGCATAACCGTTGCTATCGAGGTAATACCAAGCCTTGTTCTCAGGATTTTGCGCAAAACGGTTAACTGCGAGATTTCCTGTATCTGGAATGAAGTAACGTGTGCGACCGTCCGCAAAGCGGATGAACTTGTCTTTAGCTTGAATACCAGTCTTTTCATCGAAATAGAAGGTTGTGCCATACATGTCGTGGAGACCACGATACATTTGACCGTTACCATCAAAATAGCGAACATCTTGGCGAGGACCTGCAAAGTCGTAGAATCCGTTAAAGGCCTGAACCCCTTTAGGATCGTAGTAATAGACGTGACCATCACTGCCTTGGCGAAGAACATGACGTAGCTGGAGACCATTGTCTAGGAAGAAGTATTTCTTGCCATCAATGACCTGTTCACCTGTGACCATGTTACCGTTCTTATCAAAGTAATACCACTGGTTGGCACCGATTTGAATGAAGGTATTCTTGGCAAGGTAGCCACTCGTTGAGAGGTATTGGACCTTATCTCCCACCCTACGGAAACCAGTTGCTGTGATTTCTGTCATTTGTTTAGGAAGGAAGGTTTGACCTGCTTTCAGGTTGAAGTATTGGTTTGTTGCGTTATCTTGCAAGACATAGCGAGCCCCTGTACCTTGGATATTGCTTCCATTGAAATACTTGGCTGACCATTGCGTGATTTTCTCATTTGTAGTCAATTTACGGCCGTTTGAAATCTGCACGCGCTCAAAGATAGCTGGGTATTTTGCCTTCAATTCATCAAGGAAGGCACCTCCGTACTTGCCTTGGAAGTCATTTCCAAAGGTACGTGTTTTAGCTGCATAGAGACTATTGTAGATTTCAGCATTTGGACGTGGTGTGCCGTAGCTGTTGGTACGTGAAGCTGTTACCACTTCTTTTCCAGGGAGATTGTAAATTTGATCTGGAACCCAGTCAGCAATGGCTGAGATACCTTCAGCGTGAAGGGCACGAAGGGCATCCATGAGGTCTTTGAGTGAACCGTATTTGTTGTTCTTACTCATGGCAATATCGTAACGGTCCTCGAAGGCGTACCCATTTTCAATGATAGAATCCAAGAAAGTGCCGTCCTGGCTAGACACGTATTGTGGTGCAAATTCAAAGGAAGTGATTCCCCACTCTTTGAAGAGTTTGGCATTTTGAGCAATAACACGGTTGGTGTACTGACTTGGTGTCTTAACGAAATCTTGGAAGTTTGAGAAGCCTTCGTAAATGACTTGTGAGTCAAGAGCTGCTGATGATTCAAAGACCTGTTCACCCTTCTTAGTCGTCGAAGCCTTGGTGCGGGCATCTTGGTTTTCAGAAGCACCTACTGGCACCCAAACTGCCAAATAACCTGAAACTTCAACGGTTGAATGACCAGCAATATCGTCTGCCGTGAAGGTCAAGTTCCCTTGATTGTCCGTATAGCGCACCAATCCTGCTGGCACATCAGAATCCTTGAGGTAGGTCGCAAGACCTGTCGATTTGCTGAGAAGCAATGGACGGTAAGCCTGATTTTTGTGGGCAGCTCCCATATTGACTACCAGACGATCATTAGCTCCCAACTTCATATCTGGACGGTTGGCTGTAAGGACGAGCATTCCTTGGTTGCGTGTTTCAGCAGTACCAAGCTGGTTGGCTTCTTCTGCTCCTTTACCATAACGCACAGATGACATGATTTCATAGCCATTAAGCTTAGTAACCTTCATGTCTTGACCACCTGCTACATATTTGATGCGAGCACGGAGAAGGGCATCGATGGCATTATAGTATGGTGATTTTTGAGCCATGTATTGGCCATCGTCGGTAAAGAGATCTCCGTAGTAAACACGAGTGATACTGTCCTTGTTGGTCAACATTGTGGCATAGGCAGCTGGGATATTGTACTGGGTATACTTTTTATCAGCCTTGCGCATATCCGCATTGTAGATTTCAAAGGCCTGTTTGAGCTCATCCATAGTGAAGGTGAAACCATCTGTTTTTGGATTAATCTGCTTACTGATGATATTGGCCAAAACAGCTTGCACTTCACTATCATGGGCACGCACAAAAATATAATTGGCATCACGTGGCGTGTGTTTCTGCTCACTTGAACGATTGTTAAGAGAGTTAGTAATCACGCGCTCCAAGCTGCCACGGTAATTGCTCTTACGCAAGAAAGTCGTCAAAAGCGTTTCACGTAGGGGATTGTCAATGGACAACTGAGCACCCTTGGTATCCTTGTTGTATTGATGGTCGTTGTAAGACCAAGCTTCAAGGATTGACAAGTGGGCAATAGCGTTGGCCTCATTATCAGCCACACGGTATTTTTCCTTGAAGTAATCAGAAGCAATTTGCAAGAGGTCCGCATCCACATTGTCCACCGCATCGATACGAACACCGTCAAAGTTGGCACTTGGATCATTGCTAAGGATAGAACCAATATTCATGATGTAGTGGAGCCAGTTTAGTTGTTCAGCCTGAACAGCTGGGTTAGAGTTGTCGATATCGTTTGCCAAGAGCAACTCGTAACCACCATTTGAACGGTCAATATGGTATTTGCGTGTCCCCGTTTGGTTAGTCGGTGTGCGGTTCATGAGGCGGAAGTCTGAATTGGCATGACTTGTCGCACTATTATTGAGGAAGGTCAGTGCTCCTCCTTGCAAGTGGTCTTTACCAACTAAGAGATTGTCCTCACTCTCAGAGTTCCAGCCAGGCTGTGTTTTGATGAAATCTGACATCAACTGGCGAAGCCAAGTGGTATTGCCCTCGCGACCAATACGTTCCTCAATTCCTCGTTGCACCGTTTCGGCAGCGGCTGCCAAGTCATAGCTCATCATGTCAGTCGTATAGGCCTTATCACTAAAGCCTTGTTGACTCATATAGTTGAGGTAGTTGACTTGTGTCACCTTGTCTGGCCACCAAGTCATCAAAAGGGGACGATAATCTTTCTCAGTTGAAGCTGTCCAATTCTTCCCATCCTTCAAAATCTGTTTTGGACGGTACCAGCTATCAGCCGTCAAGAAATTATCTAAGTGTTCAAAACTCTTACTTGACGTATCATAGGCCTGGTTATAAACCGCATAGATAGAGTTATTTGGAATGGCATCGGCACGATACAAAGGTTTACTTTGATCCACCATAGCCCCAGTCTCATCGAAATAATAAAGACGACCATCAAGTTCAATCGCTGTGTTCTTTTTCACAACGCCATTTTCAACATAATACTGCTTGCCATCAATAGTCTTCAAGTTGGAAGCTACTGGTTTATAGTCAAGACTTGGCTGACTTGGTTGGACTGGCTTATTAGGTTGAGACGGTTGACTTGGTTGAACAGGTTTGTTTGGTTGATTTGGCTGCGTTACAATGGTCACATTTGGTCTTGTGCCATTTGGACTTGTCACCGTCACGTTTGGCTTAGGAGTGTTTGGCCCTGTGATAATGGTTACATTTGGTGTCGTACCGCTGGCCGTAATCGTGATGTTAGTGTTGCGGTTAGCATTGATACGAATAGTGCTGTCAGCAGCGCGTGTGGCAATTGCTGGCGCTGCATTGGTCAAGACTCTAGGTCTTGCTTGTTCTGTCACACTTGGAGTAGACTGAGCACTTGTTTGCCCAGCTACTTGAGTTGATGTCTGACCTTGTGACACCTGTTCAGTAGTCTGTGTCTCTTGGCCACTGGATTGAGTTTGCGAAGATACTGCCACTTCTTGACTGGCAACTGGACTAGTTTGTGCTTGAGCAGTTGCCTCCTGGCTGACTGCACTTGTCGCCGCCTGGAAGCTTGTTTCGTGACTTACGCTGGCTGTTGCTACTGCTGCCACACTTGCTTGAGCACTAGCTTGCTCAGTAACAGTTGTTGTCGTCACTAGACTGGCAGTGCCATCCTCACTCAGTTGCTGCAGGCCATCACCATTTGGCATACTTGTCTCATCAGCCTCTACTTTTCCTTGAGCTAGGAGGCTTCCACCTGCCAAGGCAACCATTGAAAGGGTGGTCACCCCGATAGTTACCCAGTTTTTCTTAACCTTGTGTAGTTTAAAACGTACCTTATTTTCCATCTATATCAATCATCCTTTTTCTGTTGTTGACTCTACTCTATGATATATTCAGACAAATTACAAATAGGAAAAAGTCATCTTCTTTTCATAAATCTCTGCCATGCGCTCAGTTATATTAACTTTGATTAGCGAAAATGAGACCTTACACTTCATGTAAAGTCTTAAATAGAAAGTTTTTGATTCTCAAACACCTTCAAACACTTATCCTTAAAGGCTTTTGAACATTAAAGCAAGCTTCAAATAAGCTTAAGAGATAGCAAAACTATGAGAGAGGTAGACCCTAAAAAGACAATTCTGAAAAGAAAATTTTAGATAGAAAGACTCTAGTTTTTCATCTGACTAAGACCAGGTCCTGTCTATGAGGAACAAAAATTAAAAATATAAATGATTTACACAGGTGAATTCTTATTTGACTAACGAAACTAAATATAGAATCTTTTATGTCAGTTCTTTAACATTTTTGATAATTCCGTTAGTTTCTGTTGTTTATTCTTAAAAAAGGATTATAATAAGGCTAGGTGAACATGTAAGCGTTTTAATTTTGCTTTAAAGGACACTTGGGGGATTATCTAAAAGATTGATATTAGTTACCTAATGCCTAAATACGGTTTATTGTAGGGTAATCATTCCTAAGTTGCTCAACCATAAAACTAGGGCTCATTTCTAAAAAAACATCGTTTCTAACTAGAGCTCTAGAGGAGATACCTCATACTAGGAAGCTCTAGTTTTTTGTGTCTCATAGCCTTAAAAAAAACGAGATAGTCTAAGCATAGAAAGGAGAACATATTTCAAACCATTCTCGTGTTACAAAAAATTATTTATCTATAACTCATGTTTGCCTTGAACAGTCTCACAATACTGAAATTGAGGAGATTGGGAGAAAATAAGGATTGCCATAAAAAGATTAACTTACATCGTTAGGGACTCTACCCAATGCTCACTTTTCATAAACTCTCATGACAGTCCTTATTTGTGATATGTAAAAGTTTAAAATGAAAGGAGAATTATCATGGAAAAGAAAGTACATTTTAAACTTCACAAAGTTA